>Ga0116231_10003548_pt1 | contig 32331 bp, 21 predicted proteins | sample S1TSphgellanicum_2_FD_89695 | JGI IMG/M metagenome (GOLD analysis project Ga0116231, IMG submission 89695) | Host-associated microbial communities from peat moss isolated from Minnesota, USA - S1T2_Fd - Sphagnum magellanicum MG | ecosystem: Host-associated > Plants > Peat moss > Unclassified... | reverse complement strand
CCCAAAAAACCCCAGAACAAAAAAAAAAAAAAAAAAAAGAGAACCCCCCTTCCCCCCAAACCCCCCCTGTTCCCCAAAACCCCCCCCCCCCCCCCTTGCGGTCTTCCGACCCCAACACACTCCCCTCTTCTATCCGAACACTTCACTTCAGAGCACAACCAGTCGCCCACAACAACACCCTTTCAACATGTAAACCAATTGCCAACTGACCCTTACTGTTTCCTCAAGGGTACAGAATGGAATCTTCAATACATGCACCGTTACGTGAATTTGTACCAAATCAAAGCAAAGCAAAGTCAAGCTGAGCCAATACATACATGTGCAAATAAAACACACAAAATGATAAAACTTTTTTGACGGAAAAGAGCAAAGTCCAGTCCAAGTGCAAACAGAGAAAGGAAAGTCAGTTCCATGTGCAAAAAAAACATATTTATAATGGACAGGAACATAATTGGGATGTAACTCAATTGGGTAAGTAATGTAATAAGAGAAAACCTGAGTAAATTATAGTAAGTTTGGTGGGGTTAAAAAATCTAGTGCTGCCTAGGGCACTAGATAATGCCATAGTGGGTGCCAGCCTTAAAATTTTTATTTATTTTTTTACTTACATATGATATTTCGCCAAAAAGCGAAATAGAAACTCAAAATTTTAAAAATGAAGTGCGTTTTTGAAAGTTTCAATAGCTAGAAGGTGAGGAAAAAACTAGAAGTTAAAAAAATAGCCAGATTTTTACCTTTGGTTCTCAGTATGTAGCCAAAACTATAGAAGGATCATTAAAGATTTGTGCTTCATATCTGGTTTATAGCCAGATTTGGCTAAATAATCTTCCTACATATGATTGTCACTTTGGCTACATTAAAAGAAATTGAAAAGATTCAAAAACATTCCCTAGGAAAAAAATAAAATACACATACCTACCAGTGTTTTTTTCCTTCAATTTGATGATGTTGCTTAATTGACGATAGTCCATAAGTCAATTTAGCCAAATTTGGCGATGTTCAAAATATGAAAGTACATAAGACCTGAAGTAGTAGTATCTTTCATATTGTAGGCAATGATGGCGATTTTTGGGGAAATTTTTATTAATAAAACAGAGAACCTGCGACAGAATCTTCTGTTTTGAAAATGTTTTTCACAAATTGGCGAAAATTCGCCACAAAAAAATAAAATCACTGGCACTACTACCTACCTAACGAGGACGCAGGATGAAGGGGAGGAAAGTGGGCCGGGTGATAGGGCGTGCAGCCCAGGAGTGTGTCGGGTGACCCGATTGGCTGTTCCTCGCAGGATCCGTGAACAGGACAAAAGAAAGCCTCCATAGCCGGGGTTCGCTGGAGCTTTGGTTTTTCCCCTTTTTCTTTGGTTCTCTTCAGATCTCTCCTGCTCAATTGGCGCTGTTGTTGCGGTCTCTCGGGACTCCATTTCGCTTCATCGGAGAACAGCAGCTTCTTCGGTGTGCACATGTGTAAGTAAGCTTTTCTCTTCGTGAATTGACGCTTTCTATTTTGCTCGATTTGTTCATGTTATATATCTTGCTTTGCTTGTTTTCTTCAGTTCCCTTCTTTGTGATTTGTTCCCGGACTCACTCTGGGAATTTGGCTTTTTTTTTCTTCGGATTCGACATCTATTTTATTGGTTGATCCTATTTTATTCTTCCTATTTTTCCTTGCGGAAGAATCACTACGGCTTGTAACCGCAGTTTTGTTTTGTTTTGTTTTTTTTTTTCGGTTTTTGATTGCTGTTTCGGTTTTGGTAAAGTGCAATTTCTCGGCTTTAATGTTCCAGTTTTGTTGCCTTGAGCAGCCTGCTGCTTTGTGTCAGGCTGCTGGATACGAGTCTGAAAACTAGGAATACAATAATATTCGAATGTGGAGGAGTAGCTGAGATTAGGCGGGTGGAGGAAGAGTTCTAAGAATGTGCGGAATTTTTGTAGTTGATAGCAAATTCTGTTTGGATTCTTTCGAGTTTGATGATGTCCAGAAATCGGTGACATATTACTGAAATATCTATCAGCAGTTCCATGGATCTGTTTCTCCATTCTCTCAAAGAACAGGAGGGAAATCCTGTGAATGCAAGCAAAAGACACACTGTTTACACATGCTTAGAGTTAGAGCACACTGTTTACACGCACACACTGTTTACACATGCTTAGAGTTAGAACACACTGTTTACACGCACACACTGTTTACACATGCTTAGAGCGTAAGTCACTGCTTCTGATTTGCATGGAACTTTTCCAGCAGTCTGCAAGGACTTCAGCACTGTCGCCTCAATTTTCTCGAAACAAAAATGGGAGAGAAACTAGAGCAAGAAAAGAGAAAAAAAGACTATGGAAGAGTATAGGATTACGATGATGGCGGGCATCACATCAAAGTGCCCGGGTAAGATCGTTATTGATTTCGCAAGGCGGAAGATGAAGACTAGCTCGGAGAGAGTCACAATAGCACTAGTGCTGTCCACCAGGCAATCTCGATTAGGCTGTTCATGCTTTGCATCAGCTCGTAATATTTTAGATTTGCGCTTCCAGATTCCTGATCTTTTTCTACAAGTCTCTTCGCAGCAACATCTCCAGGGCAACAGTGTAGCATCATCGCACGAGAAGCTCAGTGTGTGAACAGTCGTTGTCTTAAGTTCTTGGAGCTTGTTACGGGTAACAATATGGAAGGTTAGGAGTGAACAGAGATTTGGTTTTTTTGGTGGAAGTTGCACACGGCGCAGAAGGCTTGAAGATCTGTAGCGCATGATGTTCTTGATTTGTGACAAGAGGAAAAGCTCCCTTTTATCTCATGCAATCTGTTTCCTTCTTCATGCTAGTTGTTTTTCAATCTATGCTACTGTCCGTGAGTCTTTTGTAAGCTTCCTCCTTCTTTTGGCAATTGATCTTTGGGAAGGTCTGCCATTAAGCTGAGGTGCACCTTCAAGGCAGCTCTCAAGCTTTGACTTTGCATTATTCAGAGTCCATCTTCAGCTGCCACTGCTGGCAGCTGGGGTTGTCATTTTCTTGCAGTGCAGTTGATCAAACTTGCTGAAAGGGCTGTTGGATTTGTTGCCAGGTTGATTTCTCAATTGGTTGGGCACGAAGGGAATGGGTGTTTGCAGCAAGGTCTGAGGTGCCTGGGGAGAGTGCAGTTGACGTCTGAGGGACAAATTGGAGCACAGAGGCGTTCACAGTTAACTGTCGAGCTTTTTACTGCTTTTCAATGTCTGGAGTGAGTGAGCTTCTGTTTCGACACGATACCCCGGATTGCTTCACAGAAACATGTCTGAACCATGAGCAATATGGTTCTCTGATGGCTCCATATGCTGAGAATGATGATCTTGAGGTTTTCTTCTTGTCCCTCCAGAGTTGCAGGTTTCTGATGTGCAGATATGCCTTACTAGAGCCAGAAAAACCCCGTTTGCTAACTTCTTTACCATATTTGACTTCCACATGCCAGTGCATTGATATTGTCCAACAGTTGGATTTTCATTCTGAAGAGTATTGCTTCTTGACCTGGCTTTTGGTTCTCACATTTTTGCATGTTGATATATGACAACCAGGAATTTTTCCTAGGTGCATTTGCAAGTTTGGCAGACATTCGCAAAGAGGGTGTTGTGCTGAGATCAATTGAGGAAACTGTGGAGTTCAAGAACATCAAAGCTGAAGAGAGGGTATATCCGGCTCAGCAAGTAGAAATTTCCTTGCCTCATACCCTGTATGCAAATGGTGACTCTCAGTTATACATGGAACTCAATGGAGTTGTGTCAGGCCTAACCTCTCCAGCTAGTTCTGCTGTGAGCATGAATGGGTCAGTTTCTCCAACACAAGGAGTGTCTGAGAACTTCAATGGCCTTGCCCTTGATCACTTACAGACAACACTTTCTTTTCGTCCACAATTGTTTGATGATCCGCAAATTTTGTTTGATGCCAGCAAATTTTTCCAACTGGGTGACCAGTCCACTTCTGCAGGGGTGATCCCTGTCAGTCCAGGAATTAACTGTCTTGCTCCATCTTCTCTCCCTTCCCCTATTGTGCCACCCCCATCACAGTTGCAAGTGAGTGGGAATGAAGTGTCCCAGTATTATCCTTTGCAATATCAAGATGTGCCAAGCTCAACCATTGGAGGCATTGGTGGTGGGCAACCCTGGACACCTTTGCAAATTGACACCTCATCTGCTACAATGAGTATTGATTATGAAGATCCTGTGGATGTGATGCATTTGCAAAAGCGAACTGTTTTTGTCCCTATTCAACAGCAAGGAGGAGCAGGTGATCTGCTTCAAAGAGAAGAGTCAGATATTGTTGATTATCACCTAGGGGTAAAGTCATTTCTTGACCTTGGATGATGTTCATGATTTTGAGAAGTCATTCTTTATCTTGCCATGATAGTTTTGCTGGTATCTTGGAAGCACAGAATCTTTTGTAGATTTGTGTAAGGCAAGGATGTTATGTGATATGTGACATGCAGTCAGGTATTTTCGTTCAGTTTCGAACTCATAGGTGCCTGGATGTGGGGTGATTTCACAGGTGCAACCTAGATCCAACAGGCGGCCATCCATGCTGCGAAGCCAGAGTAGCCACACCTTGGGGCAGGATCAACCTGTGATGCACCTACTCTCGCCTCAAAGTGAGTCGTCCTCATTAAACTTGCAGGGTGCACAGCCTGAATTTACTGGGCAGGTCACAAGTCCACATCCTCGCTTACAATCTCAGCATTCAGACTTGGAAGACATGGTTAGAGCAGCTTACATGGCAGCACCATTGATGCGCCGTGCTCAAAGTACAGGAGATCTTCAGGTGAATTCTTTTCTCCCTTCGACTTGTTTTAGTTTTCTGATTGCTAGCATATTCCATTCACAGAAAGACACATGGAACCATGAGATATTAGAAGGGGGAAGCACCACAAGCTCTACTCAGAAACTGCTATTTGAAGACAAAGGTTTATTGAATCCTCCCTAAACTTTGTGGCCATTTGGTGGTGGGCTTTTGTGCAGAGGTCAACTGTGACACAGGTCGGGGGAGGAAATCTGTCCCCAATGTATGGGGACACCAAGAGAGTTGGCAGGTTCACTCTGGAGGAACGCAGACAATTGCTGCAAAGATTTCAGCAGAAGAGAACACAGAGGAACTTCAATAAGAAGATCAAGGTAGATTTTTCACAATCTACACTCATGCATCCAGCTTTGGTTTGTTCTGTCAACAAAAGTTTGGCTGGTGTAGGGCAATTGACCAACTAGCCATTATCTTGTTTCAAGAAAGGTTTTCTGTTCTTACTTCACAGAGAAGGCCCTGTCCAAACAATGGTCTTATTGAACAACCAGAGAGGCACCTTATGGTTTGGAACTCTCGAGGTATACTTCATGATGCATCTAGTTCCAGGGATATGCACTGCTTTTGGGTGAACACCATTCTGCAGCTCTGGAAGACTGAAGTGCATACAATTGATTTTGCATGGGCAAATGATTGGCATATTGAAATTGTTTCAGTTTTCAAGGAATCGGAATATACATAGTCACTTCTGATTTTCTCACTTGACTACAATATAACCTTTAGTTCACATTGGTGTCATTCATCCTGTGTATGGAATCTGTTTCCATAATACTATTATGTTGCTAGCTGAGGAGAAATTCATCTGTTTGTGCATTTCTGATTTTACTTCTCTGACCAACATGTACGATACATTAGCTGCCTTTTACTAAGGAGGAAGAATTGCGAAGTTCTTGTGCACTTCAGAGATCCTTCCACACCAGAAGGTATATTGCAAAAGGATGGTTGAAGAGTTTTTGGTGATCTGTGTGTGCAGTATGCTTGCCGCAAATCCCTAGCAGATAAGCGTCCACGCGTTCGAGGTCGGTTTGCAAGAAATGATGAATCCACGGAGCATTCATCCCGCACCAATGGTCATAAGCTTGAGGATGATGATGAGGTAGGCAGAAGAGTCTCTAACATTGTGTAGCTCTCTACATCCAACACATCTCCCTTCTTTTAAGATGGAGGCCTGCACTGTTCACTCTTTTGCCAGCATTTGAAAGGATTCACATGCCATAGATGCGAGTTATATGGGTTGATCAATGCTTGACAGCTTGTGAATGGCATAAGAAGGCAGGTTTCAGAAGCAGCTAGTTGAGTCTCAGATCTTAGCACATTTTGTGTGCATGTGGTTTGCTGCTGAATGCATAAGCTTTTCTCTGCTACTACAAAGAAAATCATTCAGTTTTTCCCAGGAAATTTAGCATTGTGTAGGTACTAAAAGACTTGCAGATTCTTGATTCATCTCCCTTTAATTATCTTGAAATAGTCTCATCATAGTGGAGTAAGAAGGTTTTTCTGGATTGATAATGGACAATAAAATATATCTTTTGTGCCTTGACTCAGGCAACCACAAGAATTTCACAAAAGTATGCTGGCTGTGCAGGCTGATACGACGATGGGAGATGAGGATGAATTTCTTATGAATCAAAGTTCTTCAGGAGATTTCTTGGACCTGCTGGAAATGCCTGTCAAGCTTGAGAGGCTTGAGCCATAAATTGTACCTATGTTTTCTGAACCTTTTGGAGCATCACCTTGGCAGCATTGCACAACCAGAGCAGTGTTGGAATGAGCTGCTACATGTGGGTATACAAAGAGAGAGGGTGGCATTAGTAGCCAGGTATTATCTCGTGTTGGGTAAAGATTGATTTCATTTCATTTTGAAGTCCAAGATATGTGGGAGCTCTCATGTTTACCTGTGTATATTGAGCTTAAAATTCTGAGAGTTTATTAGTGTGAGATGACTGGAGCAAAGATACCGAAGAAATGCATGAGGTGGAGAAATTTGCCAGAGAGTAGAGAAACACAAGAATCTCCTGGTGTTTGTACTGTTAGCACCAAAATCCGCACACTGTAAAGAGAATCAGTTTTGTGTGCATACTCACATGATATAATTTGACGGGGATTTATAAAAGAGTTCAGGTCTTGTAATCTCAGGTCATGGCTGTGTATGGACATTTGTGCATGCTGTGTGTATCCAGAAGAACTCTGTGTGGGCATGATGTTCTCGCAGTTAATTGGCAGAAGGTGGGGAGTTGCTTGGCAAGACGATGAGAGCCATCCAGGCTTGTGCTTTGACTAGGGTTCATAGTTCTATACAATAGTTGTAGAATGTGTTGTTGCTCTTTCTTTTGTTCAAAAACGATGGCAGGTCTCCAAGAAAGACTTTTGATTTCGGCACTTTTGATAACAACTATCTTGAACATATCAATTCTAAGGTGATTTCTTATGTTGAAGTACGTCATGATGTTGTAGGTTGCACACCTTCTTGTGGGGTTCATAATGATTAACACTTAATATACATTTTGAATCATGCACACCATTGTGTGAATATTTGATAAAACAATTATCTACAAATTAGTAAAGGTGTTGATGAGTCTCTTGTGTTTTTTGAAAAAAATTGTGAAAGGAATCTACTACTTTCGTGTTTAGTAGATCGGAGTGGTGAAGTTCCCTAATCCTCCAATAGGAAGAGAAAAATTATGGCAACAATCTAGGGTTTGCTCCTCAACTCTTCATGATGGGACAAAGGGATGTGAAAGCTTCAAAATGAGACTATAACAAGTGAGTCATGGAGATTTTTTGGTCACCTCAATTGCATAAATAGACAAAAAGTGTGGTTATAGTTTGATTTTGAACTAATTATGTTCATGTTACATTGGTTGTATTATGTCCATTAAAGCCACCTCCATCCAAGAAATGATGATTTAGCCACAAATCCATCAAATCTAAACTCAAGAACTCTTAAAGAAGAAGTTGGGATTATAATTATTTTTGAACAAGAAAGATTTCTCTTCACCAAATTGTTGATTGAGATATTTCAAATTACGTCTATGCAACCTTCTACATGAAGTAACTATTCTAGCATAATCACTAGTCATGCAACATTAAGTTAACATGACAAGATCCTTACAACCTATAAATACAAATAGAAACACATGCACTTTGATGTTCTTGTCTATCCATGGTTTGGAACTTGTTACCGAGCTAGTTTTCTTTGCATGGAGCCAAGATTTTTTTTTCCATGTGTATGATTAGTTTTAGGTAGGCTATTTATGAGTTTATACATGAAATAGAAGTGTCATGTCAATTTGCTATGAGAGTCAAACTTGCTAGACTATTTTGATAGAGTAATACTACTTATTGAATTTGCATATTGTCTCCACAATTTTGATTGAGAGTCTTGTATTTGAGTTTGTTTTTAAGTTGTTTGCAAGAACCTTTTCTTGATAAGCATTTTCAAGAAAAGAATTGGGCTCAAGAACCTCCATAGAGACAAGTCATGAAAGGTGGTTGCCAAGAATCCTTACTTAGTTAATTTGTGCAAGATGTTTGCCAAATTTTTGCCATCATTTGATGCTACACATCCAAAACTCCATCAAAGACTTTGCCACCTAAAACATCATTAAAATTTTGAAAAATTATAGTCACCATCTTGATGAAGAATAGGTTCCATAAAAATATTGAAAAATGTTCAAATGTTTAGCAATTCATGGCCATGTGTTAGTGTTGTGCTTATACAAAAGAACAAATTAAATGGAATTAAATGTCCACTTGTTGGAATATTGAATTGACAAAATCTTGAAATTTGTGTACTTAGAAAGAAAAAAAATGAAGCAAAGGGCAATATGATCCCGCTCGTGAAAAATGTCTAAAATGTCTAATCTTCTTTGATTTAATCATGTTGAATATTTGCAAGTTAAAAAAAAAAGGTTCTTCTTAAGAATCTCATGGTACATTCACAAATTAAAAAGTCATTGAACATGTATTTAGTGCTTAATGTAATGTAATGGGTTTTGTGCTTGAAAAGTGTTTTTGGATATTTTATATTTATTTAAATAAACTTGAAAAATGTTTAAACTATTTTAATTTGGATACCAATGCCCTTATTTAAATATTTTGTGACCAATCTCAAGCTACCACCTTAACCTTTCAAGTTCACACCTCTTCCCTTGTTGAACAATAAACATAACTATCTATGAAGACTTGTTTAATTTGCCCATTGAATAAATAGTATTTTAAAACATGATAATCTACATAAAGTTTAAGTGTTTATGTTGCATCTACAAATATTCAACTTAACAAAAGTCCATTTATGGATTCAATTTCATGAAAATTCTAAAACATCTTGTGCAAGTATTTATCTTGATCATTTTTTCAATAGACCACATCTCTTAAGTACTTTTCATTAGTTATAAAGAAGATATATACAACTTTATTTGTGACCCAATCACATAAGCAAACTAAGTAGAACATAGGCAATGAACTTTTTCAATGCACCTCATGTTTATGTTTCTTAAGCTTTAGAGCGAAAATTGAAGAATTATACTACACCTAAATGAAATGACAAAGAGAGAAGCATGCCAACTTAAGGATATAAGTGGTAGTACCTCTAACAAAGTGGAAAGGTATATATCCAAAAGTATTATGGAAAGTTAAAGTGTGTGAAACAAATGTATGAAAAAGATTCCATGATCAAGCTTTAGCCACGAAAAAATATCTTTCAAAAAACTTACATGACAATTCTTTTGAATGTTGCATCATTGCAAGAAAAATCTTCAAAAGAAAGCAAAGAAAACAATTTGCATTCAAGAGATTTAACAAACTTTTTTATTTTAAGCATTTTGTTGATTAAAACACAAGTTGCCAAGACAAAAGAGATAATAAAAATAGATGGTTGCAATGTTATAATATAAGTTTACATAAATTATGATTTGCGTGAAGGTCAAGCTTCAAATAATGTGAAACCAAATTTGGAGATGTAGATATGCATAGATATACAATGTTCTTCAATAGGGTCAATAAATAAATAGGATTAATTTTGATCAATCAATCACCATGGTTGGCATTTAAGTAATCCTCATTGAAAATTTGATGTGTTTTTGGATGGGGATGGGGAAATCACTTGCACATTATTTTGAATGTGGTAGACATAATTCATAGAAACCCACATAATTGCTATGGGTGGATTTGCTCTTACAAAATTTTTGGGGTATCAAAACAGTGTGTATTGTTAGTTGCCATCAATGCCTTGCCAAAACATTTTTGTCATGAACATTTGAGTTTAGTAATTTCTAATTCACACAATGTAAAGTATGGTATAAAATTTACAAGAGAGTATATGAATTAGTAGAACATGCAAAAGGTATGGGATGTTACAAGGAGAAGAAACAAACACAACAAGGATCTATGTTTTTTTTGGTGCAATTGGGGCAAAGATTGGTGTGATCTATATTTAGAAACCTTCCAAAACACCATTTCAAATGTGATTTTGGATGAGATTAAAATGGATTTTGGATTAAATTTTCATCCAAAATGTGATTCATGGTGTTCATTAATGAAATTTCATGAACTTCATCCATAAATTTAAAGAAAAATTGTAAGGTTTAACTTTTGTAGCTTTGAATAAAACAAACATGCCCATAGAAGAAAGAAAGTAATATGAAAATTAAAATTTTTCTTAAAGTTTATGTCCATTAAAGATGGCCTTTGTTCCTAAGGCCTTGCAAGGAAGTTGGGCTCATAACAACCATCACACATACTAAACTCTTGTTCATTTTTTTGGCAAGGGAATTCTGTAATGTTCCATTCAAATGTGTTCATATCATACATAACAATGAGATTGTTGGAGGTACCAACTTTGAATGCAATCTTGGCATCTGCATTAGTGCACTCATATGGAAGTAAAGCTTCCCTCTCTGAAGGAAACAATGTCTTAAAGAAAATTGTAGGCATGACACCATTGGGAAGTGTTTGATATGTGCCAGTCGGGGTTCCATCGTTATGCAAAAGAACTTCCACAAGCCAAATAATTGTGGGTATTTGAACATATCTTGTAGCTGCAAAAACACGATGGCTTCCAGCTTGAATCACTTTGGGAGCTTGAATTTGACGACCCGCAATATTCACCAAAGAAAAATCAAAGCATAGGCATTGTTTACGGTTTTGACTAATGTTGAAGTAATATATAGCGGGTATTTCAAGTTCATTAGCGTCATCAACCCTAGTGACAATTCGCAAACCGCCAAAATAAACCCCATAATTAATAACTGCCATCCCGGTTCGCCCACATTCATGGAACCGGATCGGTCGAGCTTTCTCAATGCAATTTGCATGGACAAATTTTTGATGTTGTGAAGAATAAACAATTACACAAAGGATGTCTTCTATCTTTCCATTTTTCTCTATGTAGTCCCACCCAACAATCACCAAGTTGTATATCGTGCGCTCCTTGTTGATAAACACAAACTTAGCTATTTTATCATTCACTCTTCTCTTCAATATTGGTGGCAACAAAATGAATTCACGTGTAAGTGGATTAGTTACACAAACAAGAGATTGACCCCCACTTTGCATCCGAGTTTTTTGTTTCATCCAATACTTTTCATTAGGAATTTGGTACTTTCCCCAAAGCATGATGGGTTCACGCCCTGGTTGCTCACCCCCATCTATCACCAAAAGACCTTCAAAATCACGCACTTGCAAGTTGTTAGTACATTGGTTAAATACCCATCTAAAAAATCGCATATACTTCAACAACCTTATGTAACAATTTTTACAAAGCTTCATTCATTACCTTTAAAACATGTTACATTTTTTTTTAGTGTATATCAACAATAGGTTATATGATATAAGGTCCCCTCTAGGTTGTTTATGGCCAAGTACATAGTAATTTCATGAGGTCCCAAGTCTCAACCAAGGTGTCATCAAAATTTGATAAGTTTTGAAGGAGGAGAAGGTCCTTTCTTTCATAAACTTTTAAGATTTTTGATACCTTACACTACCTACCAACTACATGCCAAGTACTGCAAATCATGAAGCTTCTCAAAATATGTCCTTCTGGACTATACAAAACCCACCTAATTGTAGAAGAGGAATGTCCAATCTCATGCATATAAAGATGTATCTCTTTCCTAGAATGTTCAATTTATATTACTTGCATAAACAACCTTGAACATTCCAACATTTTTTATAGAGATTTTTTTAAAATATAAATTGTTGAAAATGAATGTTTCTTCTTAGGGGTTTCAATTGCCAAAATTTGAAAATATGGTAATAAATAGAAAAAGATCAAATTTATATGATAGGTTCAAGTAGGTAGTCAATAATGTAGAAAGATGTCAATTTTTTAAACTTTCATATCTTGTTTTCAACCCAATTTGGCTAAATCTTCTCATGGATGACCCCTTGTAACAATGTTAGTTCTATACAAACTTTGTGTTGTAGCTAAAATGGCAATTTTCCATAAGAACATTTAGCCAATTTTTATTACATTTGAAATATTATATAATAAGACAATTCAAGCATCTTCAGAACTATATTGTTGGCTACTTATTCCAACCTATTATAGATATCTAACAAAATATTTAGTTTTTTCTTCTTCAAAATTTGCCAAAATTTTAGAATTTGGACCTTTCATTGATCAAAATCCTTAATACATATGTCAAGAGAAGATTTTTCAAGTTGACAAAGTTACGAAAACTCACCCCCAAAATGGGGAAAAAGGGTTATTGCAAGTTGAAACCACAATGGATTTTTAAACAATCATGGATGATGAACCATGTCTTGCATAAAATAAAATATATCCAATTTGATGCAATTTTCTTTTTCTACATATGTCATGAATTTGGCAAAATGTAAACCACTCCAAGCAAGTTTCTCCTAGGAATATATTTGGAGGTCACTTTATCTCTATGAATATTGTTGGTAGAAAAAGAAAGGATTTCACACCTCTTTAAAAATTAGTCCATGATTCTTACACCATGCCTAATTCATAAAAGTAGGAGTGTTTTCAAGTATTTTTCAAAACTCCATTCCACTTTTATGGAATAGGTGTAAAATTTGTACCCCTCTTATGCCTAGAAATCTATGTTCATTTAGGTCAGCATAACTTTCAATTCATGGTTTACAATGGGTCAGCCCAACATTCCCAAATTGTAGGGTTAGGCTTGGTTATCACCTCCTCCTATACATGTCTTTTCATTTTGGGAATTCCCCTCCCACCTTGGGGCTTACCTTATAAACAAAAAGAAAACAATTTAAGGAAATGAAAATAGGCAACCAAATGATGTTGATGAAAGATGAGACCTGCTGAACCAGCAATGACTTTATCACATTTGGTTGGGAGGTAATTCAATGGAGGCAAAGCAAGCCAATTTTCATTGAGATGAGTGGAAGTGGTGGCATGATCATCAGAAATGTTGTATTGATCAAATCCAACAATGTGGTACAACTTGTTGCGAGTTTCCAGAATACAAGGATGATATCGATAGTATGTTCGTGTATTTATGTCTGCAAATTTAGTGGGTGACCATGCTCTCAACCATGTGTTTGTGGAGAGTTCCAATCTACTTGGAGATGTTTTGCATTGTGATGCAAGCAAGTTCCATGCTGGATCCAATTGAAAAATGGGACATTTCTGCACTAGGCTTGTGGTTCCATCTTGCATTAGTTAGTCATTTTCTTTCTTACATTCTTCTTGTAATGGATTTTTTTTCTCAAGATTGCAATTGATTATTGCCCACAATCATAAAACAAGGAATAAAAAATGCAATAGATTCAGCAAATTTAATCAATACAAAGAGTGAAAGATGAATAATTTATTGACTAAAATTGACATAGTTGTGCAAGTGTTGAGAATTTGGGGCTTTAAAACAATTGTCCATGTGTTGGAAAAACTTTGGGTTTCAATTTTTCAATGAATTATGGAGGTGTCGAGAATTCTTTTGGTTTTGAATTTTTGAAAGAATTGTGGAGGTATTGGGATTTTGGGTTTTTGACATGTTTATGCTTTTGGTGAATAGAACATTAAATCTGAAAACATTACAAGTGCAAAACACACCTTGTGACATTGCAAATTGGTGATAAAATTTGTAATCATTCAACAAACCTGGAATAGATGGCCAACATTGGCAGGAGTTAAAAGATGTCGAGCATTTGGATTCTTTAAGATAGCCAAGATGTCTGGCCCACTACTATCCTCCCATGGAGATACTATGACCTTCTCATTGTCCATTGTGGAACTTGTCATCTTAAATAAAGAAAAAAACTATCATTGTCAGTCATGTCACCAAAAAAAATTCACAACTATAGAATTTTGACATTGCAAGAAAAGGTTATATGATGTGTCAAACACAATTTTGCAATAACATTCCCATGTGACCTTTCAAAAAATTTGCGCCCACAAAATTGAAATGAAACGTCATGGTACCATTTGATTTATAATCAACAAACATGCCACAAGGAATTAATGTACCAATTTTGGATGGATGTGAGGTAAACAAAATAAAATTCATTGGATCCCTATCCTCGATTAATTGCCTTTAGTTAGCAAATTAGTTCATTTAATGTTCTACCTACCAATAATTATTTTTTTCAAAAAAAATAAAAACTCTTCCCTATTAATTTTTCTCTACTAACCTTTTTCCTCCCATTACCTACCAACTAAAAGTAATTGCCCTTAAACATACATACTAGTTCCTACTTTCTTGCCTACCTACCAACCTAATGTGACCTACTTAACCACTTACCTACTCATCACTTTAGGGGATGCATGAAGAACAAGTGGGTGTAGTCACCATAACATGTACCACAGCAAGTGTAACTAGTGCTTGATGTTCCATGTTATTGAAAATATAATTTAATGTCATGCTAAAATTATAGGATTTACTTATATGATAACATTCATAATATCATGGGAACTTGTGAATAAATTTGAAATTAATCAAATGAATAAAAAATATGAAAAAACACTAATAAAACATTGTAACCAATTTTTAAGCAATAAAAAAAATGTTTAATAACTTTAATTTTATTTTTTTAAATGACATATTTTGACAAATTTTTAATGCAAGGCTTATCAAAGTAACATAAAGAAAATTATCAAGATTTTAAAATATTTTTTTGAAAAAACATTCAAAAAAATTCAAGGAATATTTCCCCAAAAGCAATCAAAAAGCAAATGGGTGCGGTTCATATTATCATGTTTACACCCAAGTAGATAAAATTTATTTTCCCCCACCTACATAATACCTACCTCCCATCAACACAACACTCCTACATGGATTCACCTACTTAAACACCTACTATTTCCTCTTATTGACTAACATAAAATGAAACCTATTGACACTAAAAGAAACATAATGTTAACAATAACAAATGCGAATATTGTAAAAGTGGAATAAGTTTGTGAACCATGTGAAAAATTTGATAATTATCATATCACAAATGGGTTTTTCAGGATAATGACCATAAGTATGTGGCAAATTAAAAATTTGACAAGCAATCACTTTCAAATAACAAGAAATGTGATGTGGGCCATTTTTTAAATTCCATTTCAAACATTTATTTGTTGATTAATTCAAACCAAATCCTACTACAATCTTTTTTTAAAAAAGGCTTTATATTATATTGCATATACCATAAATATACATTATTAGAAAACATGGTACTTTTTTACTGGCAAATCTAATCAAAAGTACCCAATTTGAACAAATGTCAAAAAGACCACTTTGTCATTTTGGACAAATCAATTTCAACATGTCCATTGTGATTGGGGTGGTTTTTTTTACTAGACCATTTGACTAATAATTTTGACTAGTCAAATTTTTTCCTAAATAAAAAATAATTGTGGTAAGTAGGTAGGTAGGTAGGTTGTAAAAGTGCAGGCAAACAAGTAGGTAGGTAGGTTGTAAAAAGGTAAGTAGGTAGGTGGTAACCTACCCTACCTACCTTAGCCCTTAAACATGTACATAGGTTATAATGTTAGAAATTGAACCTTTGACTTTCCCAATGAGAAACCAAGTCCTTAACCAATGGACCACACTATCAAAAGGTGTTCAATTTTTGTTAAATTTTTTTATTTCAGATGTTTATTTTGACACTTCACTACAAGATTATGAGGTATGAAGATAGGTAGGTTGTAGGAAATAGGTCGGTAGGTAGGTAAATAGATAGGCAAGTGGGTGGGTGGGTAGTAGTAGGTACATAGTACATGTATGTAAATAGGTGGGTGGGAAGGTAGGTAGGTAATACATCCATGTAAGTGGGTAGGTAGTTAATATGTTTCAATATTTTTCTTTTTGGCCATGTATATATCCATTAAAAAAAGGTTTTCAATAGTTTTGGCATAAAATTATTGCTATTTTTTAAGGTTTTAGCATTCATTATTTCTTTTTTCAAGTTAATTATTATCCTCATGACCACCTTATTATCTTCATGTCCCTATTGTTGGATATAATTGGAAGTCAATCATCCCAAAAATATGACAAAAAAGGTGGATGAAAAGACCCAATGTGGCTATTAAACACATTTACTAATCCTAATCAATGTTTTTTTATCAATTTCTTTTGCATAGTGTAAGTTGTAGAAAAGATGACAATTGGCCTTAGGAAGATTTAACAAAGTTTAACTATAAACCAGATAAACCAAACTATAAACCACACACACACACACACACACACATTCACATGTGTTAAGTTGAGTTATCGATATTCATTATTATCAACGACATATTTATTACATTAAATTCACATATGCAATGTTAGTTAATGTTATATCTTATGTGTCATCCTATGTGGTAGTGAATGTTAAATAGACCTTTATTTAATGTTAGAAAAATGTTAAACTATCATTAAATCTTTCCCAAACATGGATATTACTTTAATTTAAAGATGTGATATTATTGAATAGAAAGTAAAAGGTTTAGGGTTTTGGATGATATTTGGGCTGTCGTAACCCTAACCTTGGGCTCGCGACTAAGGCAAGGGCTTGCAAAAGTAGGGCCAAGAGTGAGCCCGGGAGTCACATTTCATGCTCTTGGGAGTGCAAGAGAGTGTGAGGGAATGAACCCCCACACTCCCAAATGAACTCTCACTTTGAGAGTTGGAGTCCCAATGGACTCTTGAATTTTTAGAAGGCGATTGCAGGGGTCAAAACTCATTGGATTGAGAAGTTCTTTATATCAATAGAAAGCTCTTTGATGCCTAAAATGGGCTTTCATGATCCATTTCAATACTTAAAACAATAAGTTATGGCCAAAAGAAGGGTCGGGAGTCAAATTGCTAATTTGACTTTCAACCATTAAAAGTCGGGAATCGCCTCTACTTCTTTGCATGTAGGTGGCGTGCCACATGATGTTGGAAAAGCTCTTGACAAGGGCTACAACTTTGCTTTAAACTTCACCTCAATCGGAGATCTACACACGAAGTTATGGCTTCCAAAGTCATGAGAGTCCCAATTTTGGGAATTTCGGGACTCCCAATTGGGAATCCCGAGACAAAATGCCATTTGGGTGTGGCCCCATGGCTAGGCACAAAGTATACTATAAGGGGGAAGGTGGTGGCTTCCCCCAAGTTCAGGCTGTGGTGAGTCTTGTGAGTCTGAGTTTGCCCGTGGCTCGTCCATGCACTAAAAATGCTCAAATTATGCACTAACCAACTTGTTGTTTGATTTGTGTAAGTTCAGGTGAATAGTTGATGCTTGTCACTCTTCTTAGTCCCCATTTCGAAGCTCCAACACACCCCTCTACCCCCCCAAAATGCTACGAGATAAGGAGCGTGCCTCAATTCCTTACTTTTTTGTTATTTTCACCTTAGACTTACATTTGAGTCTATCAAGGAGTTTGGGACCGTGTCATGGGCGGTATTTTGTACAATTTGAATCCTATATATATATATATATGAAAATAAATTTGTTTTCAAATGTAAACCTTTATTTTTTGTCATTTCATCATCACTAGTAGTGCATAGTAGTGCGGAGCCCAAGTTGATTATGTTATTTTGGGTTACAAAAAACCATGTTACAAATGTTCAACATTTTAATAGTGCTTAACATTAAGGATAGGTCAACAACCTGTAAGTAACCCAAACAATAGTTAATAGAAATTAAATGCTACTTGTGTTAATTAGAATAAAATGTTTAAAATTAAGAACAATTTCAATAACCTATAAACAACCTAAGCAATAGTTAGTAGAAAATGTGTTAGTGGTGTTAATGAGCAACCAAAATTAATCACTCCATGAAGTTAAGCAATATTAAATGATAATTTGATCAATTTCAATGTACAATGGTAGCATTCAAAGGACACTTAACACTTCAATTGAACAGACAACCAATAAACAATGGAGATTACAAAGGTGTCAAATGAGAAATCACAAATAACATTAACTATAAGCATTGAGACAATTGCTCTACTTATAAGGACCGAGGTCCAAGGACACTTACTTGAAAAAAAAATTTGGTTCTAGTTTTCTTTTAGCATATGTTTAATCTCCTCATGTTGTTCCTCCAAGCTCAATTTAAAAACAAGATTTTTGATTTCATCATCTTCATCTCCAAAACCCCAACTATGCCACCAATCATGATAAAATACTTCTTCACAAACAAAACACTTGTATTGTTGTTTGAGAAATTCGCCTAAACAAAAGGGATGGTATCTATGCTTACATGATGTAAATGTTATATCCTAACAATGGTACCATTTTTTAATCAAAGGTTTAAACTTGTGCAAGAATGCAACTTGTTCAATTGTTCCAAGTTGTAAAAGATTTTAAACATCACAAGACCTAAACCAAGCACAAGTAAATTTTATGAAGGTGGTGGGAAACAATTTGCACATGTTGTGAAAAGGAACACAATACACACTATTGTGAATATAGTAGCCAAGTTGGATTGGCAAGTCTTACACATGGATGTGAGGGTCACCTTTCTAAATGGTAATTTAAAATCAAATTGAGACTATCGTTATATTCTTGAAGGGCTTGTCACACCAAGACATAAACAAAGCTTCAAAATGTTATTTATGGTAGAAAACAAACATTATAAACCTAGTACCAAAAGATTCATGAATTTTTTATGGAATGACAAGGAACTATGTGGATTATGATTTCTATTACCTTGCATAGGGTGATCTTCTAGTGGTTCTCATGGTGTATGTTAATGATGTGATTCTCATGAATAATGACATTGCTAGAATTCACAAACTCAAATAGACACTAGGCTCTCATTTCCAAGTTCATCATTGTTAGGACCTTTGGCCTTTATGTGGATGTGGAATTCATCAAAATCAAGATGGAATGTTATTGACCCAACAAAATCATGCCTTCAAATGTCTTATGGAGTTGGAGTTATGTGATTGTAACCTTAGAAGTGCACTATTACTTGATGGAACTTGCTTGGAAACTAAAATGCATCGACCCCTTGTTGATGTGACCCAATATTAGTGCACGGTAAAAAAGTTAAATTACCTTAGTCAAACACATCTTGATATTGCTTTTGAGGGTTAGCTTCATGAATTGATTTATGGCAATTTTTAAAATCCCTCACCTCAATTTAACAACACACATTTTTTAGTTTGTCAAAGCAACTTTTGATCATAGGGTCTACTATAGGATGGGGGAAGTTTGACATTGATTGTTGGTTTGATGTGGATTGATTTGAACCAAAGATGATCGACTTGTAGCTACTTGTACATGATAGGTAGTGATCCAATAATTTGATCAAGCAAAAATTAACCTATAGTGCGTGTGTCTTCCTTGGAATTAAAGCATAAATTTTTAACATAAGCAATGAAGGAAGGAATGTGGTTGAGGTATTGGACAAGTTGGGTATGAGGATCCCACTTGACCCATCACCACGAAACATGACAATCAAAGTGTGAGTAAAATGTAAAAGAATTTTGTAATGTCCACATTTGTGAGGAGGTCATAGTTTGGAACATCTAGTAGACCTCTTAAAGTTTCTAGGTTGATATTTTCAAGTATTTTTTTTTGGTGTTAAACTTTGTTATCCTTTTGATTATATGTGATAATTGTTTGGCGTTTTTCTTTTGTGAGTTGCCACAAAATTCAATGCATGTCCACAAATACACAAAAATTAATATCTAGTTTCTAAACCAAATATTTAGGTGTTGTTCACAAATGGAATATTTTGGTTCTTGGTTTTTTATTGCAAATTCTCCATCCATTGTATATATGCACACAATTCAATGCAATCTAGGAGATGAATGTAAGGGACTACCATTTTGAATTCTATCCAATGATAAGTTCTCTAATTTGTTGTCAATGCAAATGTGTCATTCACACAACTTGAATTTGTGCCATGGTGAAATTACACATTATTAATGTCAATTACAATTTCATGTCACATTATTCAAAACTTGATGCTCGATTCATATTTTCTTTCAGTAGAAGTCTACCCTTCAATTCAAAGTTGAGAATGTTGTTTTGTGATGGGGACATTTGATTGCCACTTCTCTAACCATTAAATTTCAACTAAAATGTGTGAATTGATTATGACATTATGTTAGGTTGAACTAGGGTGATTTGTTGAGTTCTAATGTTGATATACCCTAGCCTAGGATCAACATCCACATTCACTAAACCAACAAAAAATTTCCCCATGAAATCAATCATTTTAATTTTTTGGGAAATATTTGGTTTCTCAAGATCTACATATATCTATTATGGTTTTGTCATATGCGTAATGAAATGATTGAAATCAGATGGATATTATTTGAAAATGGAATGAACGACATGATCATGAAGATCCTTACATGAATGACATGTATCCAACATGGATGAACACCATTTGAGAACAAATGAATGATTGATGTTTGGCAATCATGAATGGAATGTCATCCACCCACATTTGTCTACATTAAATTATGTTCATATATATTTGAATTTCACATGATCCATTATTGATTTGCAATACGTAAATAAGGAATATACATATGTGTAATGAAATTATTGAAATCGGATGGGTGTTGTTTGAAAATGAAATGAGCGACATGATCATGAAGATCCTTACATGAATGACATGTATCCAACATGGATGAACACCATTTGGGAACAAATGAATGATTGATGTTTGGCAATCATGAATGGATGTCATCCACCCACATTTGTCTACATTCATCCATGTTCATATACATTTGAATTTCACATGATCCATTATTGACTTATTTATGATTTGCAATACGTAAATAAGGAATATACATATTTTGTGCATTGTCTCTTAAATGGATATTATGTGACCAAACCTTGTATGAAACCAAGGCCCAATTCCACTAAGGCAAGACCCTTCTCTAGACCCTAGGGTTCCAGCCTTCCCTAGGTTATAGGGCCATCCTTCCCTTGAACCTAGACCCTTCCCCTCTCCATAAGGTAGGTACATTCCTCTAACACTTAATTTTAAAAAATCCCAAAATCCAGAGTGCGGTCCTAAAGCTAGAAGTTTATGCTCAGTTTTGGTGTTTCTCAAGGTTCTTCTACAACAGGGAAGGAAGGGAGGAGGGAGATTGAATAAGGCTGGGGACGCAAGTGCAAAACTCAGCCTACAAAAGACTCATTTCCTCAGGTATGCAAAAGAACGCCAATCGAACTTCTCACTTTGATGAGGTATGCGACTGCTCAGAACAGGCATTTCCAAAACTCCGAGTAATTTGAACGTCTCTGAGCATACTTTGGAAACAGGTGATGTCCTTGAGCCACTTGCTCTACCCCTCAATTACCTGCAAAACTCCAGATCCCTGACTCGTCACATATCGACTCCAGAAAGAGATGATATGATTCTGAGGCAAAGTTACTACATCGATTGTGTTTCTTGGTCCAGCATCCGGCCTCTGAAAACGAGAGCAACAAGTACCGTGACGATGCACAAGAAGAAGGCTATGGCTGCAAATTATAACTTGTGTGCGATTCAGTATCAGGCTCTCTGGATCTAGCTTCTTTGTTACAATATATGTAGATGTGCACTCCATTGTTGTTCATGAAACGGACGTTGAGCTTCAGGCAGCTTTCTCGCTCTAATTTCTCGTCTACCTCTGTAGAGTCTGTCTCCACACAGGTCGCTATGGTCTCAACCACTTTCAGCTCAGACATCCTTCCCGCACCGACGTCTTCTAAGCTCTACCTGGTTGTAGGAGCACTTCTGCTTTTCCGAGGAACTGTAAGCCCTGCGACATATGCACAGCTGCTTTCTTGTAAACATAGGAATGCAGACAGATTGGCCATTGATAATACTGTGGCCGCCAATCTGTCTGCATTCCTAGGACGCTTGCTTGCCTCGGAAGTGAGTCACACTGCCGGATCCTGAAGCTCCAAAAAGCTTCCTGCCAACAAATGGCTAGGAATTCTTTGCAACGGAACCTGCATGCATGATGATCATGGTTCAAAACTACATAGGCCATCACAAGGTACCGCTGTTGATCAGAAAGCTTCACTGCAAACTGCTGCAAGATACCAGAAAACAGAGGAGAGCCGCGATTAGTTGCAACAAGTGAATGAACAAATGTTGTAAGACTAGTTTCTAGGGGCAACATGAGATCTCGTTCCAGCTTCGTCAAATTCCCCTACCTGAATTCACGGCCTATGTTCTGCAATAGCAAGAGCAGAGTTCAACGGAGAAACCGGACCATACAAGATCTCCAATGTCGCCGATGCTGATCTCAACAAAGTCGTTAAAGACTCGTTAAACTATAGCGCCTTGTGCTTTCCCGTTGTTCAAATTTCAAAACGCTGTAAGCAATTTGCGCATCACGACATGAGTACTCAGGATCTGCTAATCCGACTTTGAAACACCAAAAATGGCATTTCCGGTTTCACATTTCCTTAAAAAACAACACAGCAACAGATATTGGAGAATATGAACAAGAGAGGCGGCATTTTGTTGTTAGTCTGAAGTACTCTTTGTTGTGTTGTTGTTGTATTCTAAGCCATTCTAAAGATTGTCCCTTATACTTTGCTCAGAAGAATTGTATGCAGAATTGTATGTTGGAGTGATGTAGATAGTCTTGGTGTTGCCTAAGGAATTCTAGGATTTTTGCAGTAGGATTTTGTAGGAAGACTTGTAATTATCAGCTCGACAATCAGATTTCACTCATAATATGGCAAACTCTTTCACACAAGAGGAGGTGGTGTTAGGAGAGCTTGCAGAGTGGATCTATTACAAGACTGGAGTCATCATTTCACCAGATGAGTCATGTCACATTGCAGAGGTTTGTGGCCCTCCCAATTTTGTCAGCACTCTTGTGTTTTGCTGCTTATTTCTAGTGTAGAGATGTAAGGGAAGAGCTTGCAAATGAGAATTGAACATTATTAGCCCATTGAGAAACAGATGAGAGGATATAATACTAAATGGGATGCATTGCACTGCAGTTGGGATCCTGCTTGTGTGCAATTGGCTTCATCCTGATTTTCAATTCAGTGTTGTTTGTGATTAGATCACCTGACAGTGCACTAAGAGGCAAAATATTTCATGTTCATCTTGGCTCAGGGATGTTCTTCTCAGGTCTGCCAGATAGTGTGTGTGCTTACTTACAAAGTTTTTGCAGAGGAGACTTGAACTTTTCTGACTCTGTTTCCTCTCAACGTGATTACATGTTCTGAAAAAAAGACAATATAAGTTTGAGCTGTGTCAACTATTCTGGCTTACAGGAGATGTCAGTTGCATTGAAAGCATCAAAGGAAAAAGAGAAAGCACTGCAAGCCAAGGTTTGATGTCAAACTTACTATGTCTCTAGACTATCAGCTGTGATCACAACAGGCACCTAAGAGGTTGAAATGCCTAAATCATCTCATGGAAATTTCTTGTGCCATGCATTCCATATTGTTGAGCTGAAATTGGCTTGAATGCATCACCATGTCTCTGGAACTTTTGTTCCAGACATGCTGATGATAGACATTTATGGATGACTGCCATGTGGTGAAGCTGATTTATGAGCTCAAAACTTCAGACTGAAACTACTGAAACCTGGATGTATTCAAGTGGCATGGAAATGAGACTAAAATCCTCTTGAGACAGTTGTCATGTTTTTTGTCACAAGCCTCTTTTGGTTCACAGTTTATAGCATTCACATGGTGTGGCAGTTTAACATTATGGGTGTCTCATACCCAATTTAAAGTTTGCTTGTATGCAGCTCTCACAACAACAAGAACTATGTCAGAAAATGCAAGAAAAAACTCATGCCTTTCTTGAGGTAAGCTTTCTCAATGACAATGTAGGAAGTAGAGAAGCACTCAGCCTTGCATGATCCAGGTCTAAGTTTATTCTGAATCCAATGGGTTCCTCTACACTTTATCCTGGACAAACAAATGTCAGCATTGTGACTGCAGAGCATGAGTTATGAACTGGATGACATGAAGAATGAGCTTTTGCGAGCTTTGACTCAGATTGGATTGGCAGGTATGTGGTCCATGCCCATTGGAGGTGCTAAAGGCTATTGTTCTTTCGTCATGGCCATGAATCAGTTCATTACCAATAAAAATAAAAATCTAATGTTGTCTCTGCTGGTACTGTAGAGGAGGATGCGGAAAAGCTAGCAGAAGAATGCAGTGAGCTCAAGTTGGAGAACAAGGCTTTGCATTTGGAGATTGAGAACTTGAAAGGTTGTAACTCTCATTGAAGCTCTTATCATTTTGCCAATTCAAATCCCCGTTGCAGGTCTTTGTTTTTCAGACTTTAAGATCATCAGTTCTGTGTATTCCGAAATTGCACTGACAACTGGAGAGCTGTGCAAAGCCCCTGCAAGCTTCATCCCTCCACCAAAATGTCTCCAGTGTGTTCCTCTTGCATGATCCACAAAGAGTTCTCAAGTGCTGTTATGAAGTCTGGTGATAGAAAATAACATGTTGAAAGGTGATTCTTTATTGGAGTACTGCAAGTGCACATTACCTGATCATGTGCTTCATGTGCATTTTAGGCAATGGAAGAGTCTCTTGCTGGCTGCAGTCTGTCTCCTCTGACATGGTAGCTGCTGAGAGAGCAGTCTCATGCCCTGGAAATGAGATGAGAGCCATGGAGGGGAGGACAGACTTCTATTGGAGGTTTTGTCACAAAGACTTGTGTCCAGGGGTTTCTAATTCATGAATAGACAAAAGAAAGTACAAAAGGCAGATGTTGGCAGATTACAGCTTGGAAAGACACTGGACTAAAGGGGTACTATTGCAGAAATCTCCAACAGGTCTGAACTATTTTAAGTGAACAGAGGATTTTCTGGTGGAGAGAGCGCTCAAGATAAGGTGATCTGATCTGGCAGCAGAAAGATTGAGAAGAAAGGGACCTCATGAGAGATGCATTTACCTCTTAGTTGATGATTCTCTAGGAGACAAAAGAGGATTGCTGGATTTTTTCAAGTACTCCAAACTAATATGTCCCCAGATGGCAGAGGTACCATCCACCCAAATCTGACACCACAATGGCCAGCTGCAGAGGCTAACAGCTGTGGGCTACAAGATACTGACCCTACTGAAAGGATGACTTCTTTATCTCACAACAGTAAATCAGGGCAGACATCCTCAGGGTAAGCATATAGAATCATGCAGATCATTTCAACAAAGCAACTGGTGTCTCTCCTGATAAATGCCTCCTGATGATTTCTTGATGAATGCCCATGTGTAGCACTTCTCCCTTATGCCTATGTGGGTGGATCAGAGAGATCTGAATTGTCTGATAGACATGATATTTTTCTTTCCCCTCGGTGCCTGATCATACCTGGTGGGAAAGTGGTGGTTTTTGTGTTCTTTCAATTTTTGGCTCATGGGCATTCTATGACTCTTTACATTTGAAGCTAGATTTGCAGACGCTTCTCAGATAAAGGTGTTAACACACTGATGAAGCAATTCTGTTCATGTGTATGAAGACCATGACCCAAGATTAAAACCGCAACCAAAATAGAGTCTACTCGATGCATCCGATACCAGGGGCTTCCATTTATGCTAGCTTTGGTGTTGTCCCGTGGCCTTAGATCATTAACAAAGCATGACCCTCCAGTTCACACCCTCCAGTTTGGAAGTACTATGACATTCTATTCAGAGAAAGCACATCACATCTTATCTTTCTGTGTACCTGCTCAAACTTCATTCTGATCCAGTGATGCACTGGGCCCATACTGGATTGTTCATTGTCTTCCTTTTTCTGTATGCAGTATGCCACAGATGCTGTGCACAGCAAGCAATCTTGGAACAAGCCACTACTATGTAACAATGCACTCCATCAACATGTCTATGCAATGGTGACCCAAATGTTGAAGTAGAAGTCAATTGGGCAATGTACAAGTCAGCTATTTGGGTGGCATAACTTGACAATTGTCACTATTAGAAAACGATCAAAATGTAACCAATTGGTTTGCAACTACATGCAACTAATTATCGCTTGCAATTAACATTGATTGATTGTTTTTGCGACTGAAAATCACATCACACATTTTTAGTCACATTTATGATTATGTTGTGACTACTAAGTTATTTTATTTTTCCAATGGAATGACTTTTCATGTTAGTTTCATCCTAAAGGGCCCTTATATGACCCATTAGTTGCAAAAGTGACAAAAAAAAATGATAACTAATATTTATGTATACATTATGTACTCCACATCCACTAAGATATATAAATGTGTTGTTTTCATAGATTAATTACCCGTGGTCTGAAAAATTATTAATGTATATAACCTCATATTAAGGTATATGTAAAGATAGTAATACATCAATCATCCATAGGTGTCGATATGTATATTTTTTTATTATTAAAATTATTTAATTTTAAAACATAATTTTACATTAATTAGATTAATTAATGAATTTACTATAAGTAAAGTGTCTAAATTATAATAATTTATTATATTTACAACTTATAATTATCTATTTATAGTAAATCATTATTATTACATAAATTTTTATATTCATTGTTAATATTTTACATTGATAAAAAATTACAATAATTATCCTATAATTAAAATAATTATAGTAAATTATTTTAATTCAAGAAAAAAAATGATTTTTATAGTAATAAAAATTAATTACTGAAATTAAAATAATTTAATGATGGTAAATATTAATTATCACAACATAAAGTTTCATACTTATTAATAATTTTTGTACATTACTAGAAAATAATTACAATATTTATGTTATGTATAATTGAACTTAATTATTAATAATTATTAATTATGATTAATAATTTAAGATTCTATAATAATTTTACCTCTCTTAAAATTATTACTGTAATTAAATTAATGCTACATTAATTAAAATAATTTCATAATTTATAACTTATATTTTTAAATTAAAACCATTATTTATTATTTATAGAATAATTATTAATGAATTAATATTGTAATTTTATATTAATTAGTAATGTATTATGTATTGAAAACTTGTATGTAATTAGTTTGTTAATTGAATATTTATAAGTTACTAGTAATTTAAACAAATGATAATGAATAGTTAATATTTTATAGATATAAATTGTTACTTATTAATTACAAAATTAATTAGTTAATCATTTACTTAATTATTTATTTAAATTAGAAATTCAGAAATGATAACAAAAGATATGGGGAAAATTTTGTAGTTGTAACCTAGTTTGTAACTAAGTTGCAAATTCAAAACTTATCCATATTATTTGTTTTATGCTCCCATTTTGAAAACTATATAAAGGTGTGTAGTCTAACATTATCAAAATAAAAAATTTGTGCCATTTGGGATGAATAAAAGAAAAACCTTAACTCAAAATAAAATGAAAAATGTTTATGCATCATTTTAGCCTACCTACTTCCTTAACCTACTTGCTTGCCTATTACCTAAATAAATAGGTAAGCAGATACCTAGTTCAACCTACCCACCTAGGTGGGTAGGTGAAACTAGGTACCAACATCCTCAGCTTGACCTACTTACCTATTTGTACCTACATAAATGGGTAAGTATTTAACCTAGGTAGGTAAGTAACTTAAATAGGTGGATAGGTACTTAGATTACTAACTTACATACCTACCTAAATATTTATTTAAATTTATTTGGTGTGAATTTAAATTAGTAAGCCATGTAGTAGATTTGTATTGTGTCACATGTCACAATCTAATACCATCGAAACATATGAATCTAACATCTTAAATTGGGTTAGCTTTATTTTTCAATTACAAAAAAAATAAAATAGAATGCATTTAAATGTCACCACGTGTCAATATTAAGGAACTCCACTTGGCAAAACATTGGTTGCCACCAAAATAATTGCAAATTAGTCACAAATGGCCATACATCTAAAATATTTTATATGTTGGATGAAACCATACAAATATTTTCCATGTGCATCCATGGATTGATGATGTCACGATTATTTGCAACTAATTTGCACTTGTGACTAGTTTTAGGTGACTAAAAATTTTGAAATCATAAAGTGTCGCTTGTAACTAAAAAGTAATTGCATAGCATAATTGCAATTTAAGGTTTTTCTTCTAGAGTGTGAACTCTAAAAGGGACTATGAAAAAAATCATCCCTTGCAAAAAAATGGAAAACGTTTTCGCATAGGACTCACAATGCTAAAACACCCAAAGCATGTCAAATTGTCAATATAAGCCCACATGAACAAGGAATGTGTTCATTTGCATTGCAAATATTGTAGTTTAAAACATTCTTTCTCAATACTACAAGCATGGATCAAGAAGGAACTTAAAGAGTGGGAAAATTTGCATTGATATGTTTGAACATTTTGGGATCATTGAGATTGAAAATGAATAAAGTTCCATCATCATGCAAAAAAATGGTGTAGAAATAAAACAACTAGTTGAGGACAAAAAGGTTGGCCATGTTCCAATGAACTACCTCATGGCTCAAAACAAACAATCTTGGAACAGGGAGACCCTCTAGGAGGTTAACAATTACAAGGTCCATTGCACCTCCATCATGTTACACACCTCAAAAGTAATATTTACAATTGGTGTTTATTTGGATAAATGACCACATGATGTCAAATATGTGTGGTCATTTTTCATGTTTGTTACAAAAACAAGGAATAAATGTCACAAAAAATTAATTTTCACATGTTTGGTGAAAAGCTTTCAAATCCAACAAGGATTATGGCCACACTCCAATCTTTCTCTTTGTGTCAACCATACATGTGAAAGATGCATTAATTATCGGTTCCTACATTTGACATCTAGTTCTGAAAGGCAAAATGAAAGATGTTGTCATAGTGGGTGTGACCTTTAATCCCAATGCACTTACAAGCCTATATGATCTTATAGCTGGAGTTATACCAACAACACTAGTTTCTTTTGCCAAGGGATGGAAGTCACCAAATTGCCCAACCATAACATTAGGCTCATCAAAATTTCTAACAATATCATCTTTTGAGGTCATTACCTTGTGTTTGTCTTGGCATGATTCAAATGCAAAAATGCATTTCTTGTTTGAAATTGAGTTTCCTTTTGCTAGCTCTTCATCAACCACCACAAACATGGAAAGCCTTAATTCAAATTTATCCAAAGCCTTTTGTCACTAAGAAGCGATTTGTCTTTTCAACAATTTAGACACCATCCACACTATTCCAAATGTTGGGACCCCAATTAGTTGCCATGAACTCATTATACGTCATTGATGAAGACAATGGATAAATTCTTTGTGTACAATCTTGGCATGCCCATTATCACTCCAATGGACAACAAGATAAAATTAAAGTACCTAGCATAATCATTTTGTAAAAGGTAGTTAGTTAAACTTCCAATTGTATATGCATCTTGAAATCAATTAACAATTACAAAAAAATCTGGATATATCCATGTTGTTGCTAATGATAATTCATGTAAGGAAACAATTACCTATACATAACATGTTTCAAGACTTGCAAAGATTCGAATTGTTTTTCCCATTCACAATTTTTTTGGATTCCAACTAGGTTGATTAAACCATTAAATTCCTTGAAAACCATCTTTCCCAAACCTTAGCTCTCTAATGTTCAAGGAGGGTGTTATGTAAACATGCATCAAGGGTTAGATGTTGAACCCCAAATCATTTTGGAGAGAAGCAAAATGTTTTTTTGCTACAATTTTCAACTTTACATCCCAAACATACATTAATGTAAATATCTATGTATTGTATTGACATATGACATTTTAGGTTTTACAATAGGAAATCATAATTTAGTTAATCACATCTATCCCCAAAATGTGGGGCTTTATGTAGCCACTTTGTGAAATTTACTTTTGAGACATCTTTATTAAATAATCTCAAGTTTTCCTAACTAAACACAATTGGAGTTCCACCATTGTAGCCGTTGAACCTTTTGAACAAGTTCGACTATAAAAGTTGCAAGGAATTGCAACTTCTTGAAGGTCATTTCAACATTTTCACCCTTTCAATCATTATGATTTAAATTTTTAAAAGAAAACTTTAGATGAAATGCAACATGGTGCTCCCTCCCTTGGTCGTATGGATGGCACGGATTTAAGATTTGATGGTCAGCTTTAACGCAAGAATGATAATATCAACATGAACAACCTCCCTCTTGATGTTAAATGTCATAAGGTGCTTTATGTTGGAAATTTGTTTTGTGCCAATGAAACTTCTACATATAGTATCAAATACATGGTTTGAAACAAAAGATATTGGAAAGGACACATAACCAAACCATTGTTCTTCAATTTTATTGTACAAAACGAAACGTACACATGCATCTTTTGTAATAGTTGGTTTTTTGAGTTTAGATGTGGTGTACGTATATTTACTATTATTGGTCACATGTCATCACCAAGGTATAGTCATCTTGTTGTTCATGTTGGTCTCCATAACCATCCTAGTGCCAAAGGAGAGAATTGAAAAGCTTTGAATAAAATGGACCAATCTATAGAGACATATCTAGAGGAAAATCTCAATACTTCTTCAAAGGCAATTTCTTGCAAACTTGTTCAATGAGAGTTTTTACATTTGCTTGTGAAGAAAGACCTTATCACAAAAAGTGACATCCTACAAGGTGATATGCTTTTGGAGGTTTTGAAGAATGTGACCCTTTTGGCTAATAAAAATAAGGTTAAACATAAAAAATATAGAAACAATTGCAGTATGGGAAACACCATGATGCCCTAACACCAATGGCAAATTAAAAAACTATAGAAAAAAAATCATCGTGAAGATGCACAAAAAAAAAAACTTACACAATCAAACAACAAACAACAAAGGAATTAAAATAAGATATGAATTTAAAAACTAAAAAATAGCAAGTTGAAGGAAAGGAGATGCGCATAATAACGTGCAAAATTAAAATGCACTAAAATAGAGGTGTAGTTGCTAAAGAAGAGAAGTTAATTGTAAAAAAGAATGCAATGAAAAGACGATAACAAAAAATGCATGAAGTGTGCACTAAAGAGAAAAAAATCAAAAATAGCAAAATGGAAATAATGCGACAAAAAGTCGACATCAACCATTGTGAGAAGTGCGTACTAAAGAAAAGGAACGCAAGAACACCAAAATGAAAGAATGCGATGAAAAGTTGATAACATCTACTACAAGAAGTGTGCAAAGAAAAGAAGGAATGCAAGAATAGAAAAATGAAAACAATGCAATGAGAAGCTGACATCATCTACTGCAAAAAGTACGCCCTAAAAAGAAAAAACTTAAGAACAACAAACTGAAAACAATGCGATGAACAAATGACAACAAATATTGCGAGAAATGCACACTAAAATATATATATATATATATATATATATATATATATATCACATCAATAAATAGCTATGGTTTAACCTAAAGCGATGGAAATAACAATGAATAGAAAAATGTACATGTCATTTTAAGGCTTCTTTCCACTGAAAAGATGTGCCAAAAGAAACACCTCTAGGTTTAAAAAGTTGGGGCACTTTACCTGAGGGTTTAGGGTTTACCCTATACCTTAAAACCTAGACCCTTGCCCTATTTTAAAAAAAACTTGGTGAGACGTTAGACGGATGCTTCCGTGGTAAATCTCTAGGTACCTCCCCAAGAAAATCCCCATGAAGGCTCCCATGGGCTCAGAACAACTTCAGCTCTTTCCTTAGGAATATGTATCGTCGAAAGCCTCGAAGAAAAAGCTACAGAAATAAATGCTTGTGGTCCCAGAAGCTTAATTGCATGGGCACCAATTTTGCAGCTGTGCATCCTGGTGATCGAACATCTTGGACTGAGTAGTAGAGGATTTTGGCTAATATAGCAAGTTAGAGGCATCACATGTTTCTAGAATTCTTCCGACCTGGTTCATTGTATCTGGACTCTCCTTGCAGGAGTAATTATTCTTCACTGAAAAGGGTTGCAATTGTTGTATTTAAAGCTTCTACACAGGCTTCAGTTTCCAGACATCGCTGACCAAGCAGCGGAAGAACCCAGCCAATTTCGTCCTACGCTGTTGCAACTCCAATTGCAGCACCTTCTGGTAGTGCATGAGTGCTTCTAATATAGTAGAGTGAAATTCTGGTGTGGAATTGATCTCGCCAAGGAAATCTGTTCTAGTGCTTCTGTAGTTTTTTTGAGCTCTATTCTCTTGAGGTGGAAGCTATTAGGGGACGTTGCTTTGGGT
>Ga0116231_10003547_pt1 | contig 32343 bp, 20 predicted proteins | sample S1TSphgellanicum_2_FD_89695 | JGI IMG/M metagenome (GOLD analysis project Ga0116231, IMG submission 89695) | Host-associated microbial communities from peat moss isolated from Minnesota, USA - S1T2_Fd - Sphagnum magellanicum MG | ecosystem: Host-associated > Plants > Peat moss > Unclassified... | reverse complement strand
TTTTTTTTTTTTCTCCTTCTCTCCTCAATTTAACTATTTTTTTTTTTTTTTTTTTTTTATTTGTTTCCAAATTTTTTTTTTTTTTTTTTTTTGGGTGTACATGCTTTCTTTCTTATGTTCTGTAGTTGGGTGATGTAGTTTGAACAATAATATGATTTTTGGTTGCATTTCCTTGAGGTGAGCACTTGATATATGTTGAGGTGATCTTGGCGATTGTAGTTTTCCAAATCTTGTGATAATATGCAAAAAGTAACACTAAAGTTTGAATTTGTTTTGGTTAGTTTTTCTAGTAATTTGATTAGATTAGGGAATTTTTTTTAAATGATAAATTGGATTTACTTTTTGCACCATAGCTTACTATTTTACCTTTTTTCTTGGTTTTACTTTGGTCTTTGAGGGCGAAGCTCTCTTCCCAAAGGAAGATGGTTTTCGTGTACAAGTAAACTTTTCAAATTTATGAGCAACCATTTTTTCAGTAATCTTTAAACCAACAAAACTTTTTTCGTTATAAAATTATGCATAGCAACCAACAAATTGAGGCAAAATACAAGATCTACGTGACCAAATTTTTCACTTGATCTTTTTTTGCTTGAACAACTAGCATCTATAAAAGAACCTTTCCATACAGATCATTTCATAAACTAATTTTTTCATTTTTTTATTATTGTTTTAAATCCACCTTTGCTAGGCTTTCCCCAAGGTGATATTGAAGGTTTACCTCTTTTTGTGTGTCCTTCACCTCTTCCATGAGGATGATCAATTGGATTCATAACAACACCTTGAACAATAGGACATTTGCCTAACCATCGATTTTGCCTTGCTTTGTGAAGCTTATGTTTACCATGATGAAGATTAAACACTATACCAATGGTAGCTTGACATTAGGAATCTATGAGTTTGTCAATACCCGAAGGTAACCACACAATACATTGTGGTGTATTTTCAAATTTCTTAATTATTTGAGCAAAAGTTCCTGTAGCTTGAATCAACTTTGCACCTTGACCTAGATTCCATTTAATATTATGTACTGTGAGCCATATCGACACAACCATGTGCGGTAGTCTTAATTTTTAAGAGTTACATCAGGGTTACTTGTATAGGGTAAGGTTATTAAGGGCTTTTAGTGACTTCATAGGGAATGTGAATGTGCATGGTGCGAAGGGGGGTTATTTTCTTTTCTGACATGCGTCATTGGTGAATAAAGAGTTGGATTAGTTCTTTCCTTCAGCAAAGGCCAATAACCATAGTTTTAGGAACTTGTTACATAATTAGGGGTGAGAAATCTCTAGAAGGTTGGGGGTAGAAGTAAAGACCAAAATTTATGGTGTTTAACACAACATTAGTTTTGTTATGGTATTTAGGAAGTAGCAAGGATGTTAAAAATTCTTAAAGCAGTTGAAGGGATGTTGATGAAAGATTTGATAGAGGTAGAATAATCTTCAAGTCGTTGAACATAAGGTTAATTCAAGGCAATTCAACAATTAAATAGATAGTATGATAGTGTGCCAATGGCAATAGGAGTTTGATGATAATTGAAACATTTACTTATAATAGGGATAAGCTCAGCAAAGAGCTGCAAATACATGTAGAATCCTGAGTTATGTTTTAATAATAGTTCACAACTACAGGAAATCTAGAATGCGCCGGATGGTGCGAACTAGGTAGTCCGCCTTGCTATTGGGAGGCAGTCGACGAATCGGACCGTGCAACCAACGATAATGACCAACGCCGGGAACTGAAGACCATGCAAAGATAGAAGTATCTTCAGTTTCGTAACAACCTTCACAAACAGTCTCGGGTTCGTCACTAGAAGCAGGGTCAACTTGCAACAAGATCACCAGGGTGCGAGAGTTTGGAGAAATACGATAGTACCAGGCTCGAGGAGGTTTGACTTCAAGACGAGCACGCACTTCTCGAGGTTACAATTCTTCATCACGAGGATGCTGTGTTAGGGTAAGATCTAGAAACGACTCCGGAGGCGGTTCTTCATTCGTTTGTGCGGCTTGCGGCCCGTAAGATGTGACCATGCGCGACGCCATAATTTCAAGCAAAGGAAAAAAAAGGTCAGATCTTCAATCGAAATCAAATTGACAATGAAGGTGTGAGGGACTTGTTACATTGAGGTGCGCAATCATAATTTATAGATCGAAGAAAAGGAAATAAAAAAAGGCGTGAGTAACGGCTTAGGACCATGGTAAAGTAAAACTGTGAGGTCAAAGGAAAAAATTGAGGGTGCAAGTAAAGTTGTTGGGGGAAAATGGAAGAGGTGAAAAGGAGTTTTTCCTTCACCTTCCAATGGCCACCAAGCTTGGAACATTCCAATGGCCACCAAGCTTGGAACATTCCAATGGCCACCAAACATGGAACATTCCATTGGCCACCAAGCATGGAACCTTCCATTGGCCACCAAGCATGGAACATTCCATTAGCCACCAAGCATGGAACCTTCCATTGGCCACCAAGCATGGAACATTCCATTGGCCACCAAGCTTTGGATCCACCTTCACCTCCCTTCTCCTTCTTTTTAAAAGGCGGACTCGGATCATTAGGAGCTTTCTCTTGCCTCGGAAATAATTTTCATGCAATTTTAAATATTTTTTTTCCACAAGCTTCTTGAAGAGGCAAATAATGATTAGTTTTAGTGGAGGAAAGAAGGAAGGAAGTAAAATTAAAATCTTGTAATAGTTTTGAAGGATGAGGGTGGGTAGTGACAATGTTGGAAGGTTGGAACTTGAGAGAAATCTCACAAACCCTCTCGGGTTTCATAGCATAACTTCTCACTAATTTAACTGCAGATCTTGAGATTTGGTAGCAAGTTGTGTCTTGTAGTTAGCTTTCTAACGAGCTAAGGCAAGCCAAATTTGAATAAGGTATGTGTTAGAAATGAAGGTTTTAGTGATTGAGGGTTTGCAATCTGTCTTCACAAAAAAACCTCTCGGGTTTGGTAGTATAACTCCTTACTAATGTGGCTGCAGATCTTAAGATTTGGTAGGTTGGTGAGCTAAGGCAAGCATGATTTGAATAATGTATGTGTTAAAAATGGTGTTTTAAGTGACTAATGGTCTACAGCAAGTTGAATTATCACCTTTGTGAAACCCTCTTGGGTTTTGTAACATAACTTCTTGTTGGTTTAGCTGCAGAGCCTAGGATTTGGTAGCAAGATGCACCTTGTTGTTAGCTTTCTAAAAAGCTATGGGAAGCCGGATTTGAATGACATATGTGTGAGAAACAACGTTTCAAGTGACTAGTGGTTTGCAGCTATGTTGGACATGATGTTAAATCCTTAAGCATTGGTTTAATTAAATGACAATTTGACATGGAGTCCTAGGATCTGTAGTGGATGAACTTGGAAATATATATCCATCAATTCTAATCATAAATGATGCATAGAAGGTGGGCTAATTAATTTCAACTACAGACGTAATCTAACTTCCAGAATTACACTTGTATTTTTCCTTCATTAGTAGCATTTGTGCTTTCATGCATAATCACCTTGTAGAACCGGGAGTAGAAGGACAGAAAGTCACCTTACATGTACCCATGTACCTATAGGTATATTAGCTAATGATATGCAATTTCCTACCATTTGATAATATGAATCAAATATATTTTGATTTTCACCTAACACGTAATCTCCCCCGTAGCCAAAGAGCAACCTAGGTACTTTACACAGGCTCTCCCACCTTAAGGGACCCTTGGCTTTCATCTATTGTGTAAACAAAGTGGTATTGGAACTGAAGGTCTTTATGGGCTATCAAATTATGGGAAGATTGATGGTGGTTGGATGAGGTTGAAGGTTTAGACCAATCACAATTGATCACCATCTTGCCAACTTCCAATTGATCACTAGCTAATATATAAATAAAAGGCGCATAATCTACTTTGCTTGCTTCAACCTTTGGTCTTTATTTGCTATGTTTGGGTTCAAAAAAGATATATATTTTAAAAATTTATGCACAACAAAAAAATCGTTTTTCTTTTAAAACCAAGAAAGCATTTTACGTTCAATTTTCTGCGCCTAGAAAATGCTATACGATTTCCATCTTTAGTTTTCACTTTGAGAGAACATATTATCTTCTTTGAAGTCTTTGCTTTGCAAACCAAAGAAAGCAGGTTTTGCCCCAGCTAAAGTTATCCTGGGGAAAGTAAAAAAAGCTACCAAAAGGGCCTAAAGTGGCAACCTTTTTTTTGCCTTCGGAGAATAAAAGGTAGGAAAAAAAACGTTTTTTTTTTTTTGATTTTTATCATGCAAGGAAGAAAATGAAAATAGGAGGCCAAAAAAAAAAAAAAAAATTTCTCTTCGACCAAGAAAAGGCCAAGCATTTTCTTTTCTTTAACTATTTGTTTTGGAAAGTGCAAAGTGCTTTCTAGAGCATAGCACCCCTTCAATCCATCATACTAAAGCAATCCAAGAAGAACAATTTGGATCTTATTCGATTCTTTCTACAACGCCCATAGATGAAGTGCTCCATTTAAGATCAATTCTTCGATGCAATTGCTTTGATCCACCTCCTTGATGAAAAACGATAATACGCCTTGATGAATTTTTCTTGGCAAACTTCTTTTTAAAACTAAAAGCCAATTTTTTTTAGTGTTTTTCCCTTCCAACAACTATTTATCATGGTGTATTTGCCTCTTTTTTTAATTTAAAATATTAATGACATCAAAAAACTAAATGTACCTTAAGTACCCTTTTTCGACTGCTAACGCCATCAATTATCGTAGATGATTGATCATTTTGCGCCTAGCCATAAGATATATCATGTAAAATAATGATGCTATTAATAAATGGGCCTTTGGCTTGTGGTTGGTTTTACGGGCAAACACAATAGGACTAAAGTATTTTTTGCCAATCAACTGCATAGGTGTTATGATTTCATATGAAAGTGAAACACACTAAGTGTGCATTACATTTGTTTGTGTGGACACTTATGATCTAAGGTTAAGTCCATCGAATATTAAAATGCACAAAAGCCCTTTTCAGGCAAATGTTTAAGTGCTACATGAAAAAGTATACAGACAATTTTGTCATCACTGAAGTTGACCTGCTAACCTTCTCGACCAAAGTAGTCAAATTGTCAGTTGCAGAATTCTAACAAAAATGCGGTCCTAGTTTCGAAAAGGCCAAAACCAAGGTAGTATCCAACATGGTCTTCAAAAATTAAGGATATTCAAATTACGAACTTCACTCCAAGTTCAACAACATGTCGCCGAGCGTAAATCATTATCATATCGCAATCCTACCTAGCCCACAAAACAAAGTATGGCCACTCTACATACCAAGGTGCGCAAGTTGATAGCTTTAAAGAACCTCAGTGCTATAATTATACAAAATTTTACCCTGAGAGGTTGGTCAAGTTACATGCAAATTCCATCTACCACAACTCAAAAAACTAAACAAGGATCTTAAGGCAAAGCTCTTGTCACCCAAGACTCAATAACCTTGAAACCCTTGTTATTACAAGTATTCTGAAGAAAACATTTACTTATTTCTAAATAAACAAAAGTAACACTAATATAACCACCAAGTAACCTTGACACAAAACTCATTTTTGAAACAATTCTCATTCATAAGGATTCTAGGGTGGACTTACCTAGCTCAATTGGAAACAACCATTATAAGCCACATCCTACAAATACATTCATCCCTTTTCTTACAAATACAACAAAATGCAGGTTATATTTTCCTAAGCAAATTACATACCCAAAACAATTATACTTGTCCACACCAATCAAAACTAAACAATTAACCACTAACTTACAAGTGTCATTTCTCCTTGGTAATTCACCATGTTTGTAGCTAAACATCTCTTCATGGAATACTCTACTTGTGATTTTCACTATTTGATTTATACTTGATCATCTAACTTAAGGTTAATTTTCAAGTAGTTGAAAAGTACCAACTCCTCATAAATAGGTCATAATCTAATGCAAATGAGTTCAATTGACACATGTATAAGTGGTGCACAAGTGACATATACAACCAAAATCTAGAGCATAAAGGATATGGGAAGAGTGTTTGAAACAAGATGCCAATCAACAATGTGGGGATGTGCCAACCATTTTATTCCAATCCCATTGTTTAGTTACTTGAATATTGAGATCCTATGGCTATTGGCCAAATTGTCAACCCTCCCCCATCCCAATTTTTTTCCCTAAGAAAATAGTGTTTAGGGAAAAGGAATAAGATAACATGTCACAAATTATGACATGTATGTCAGACCTTACCCCAATTCTATGTAATATATACAAGTTGTAAACATATAATAAGATTTTATAATTAATTATTAAAATACAATTTTTCATTTTATTTAGTTTGTCATTCATCAATGAAGGATCCAAACTAGCTATAATGAGGTAGCTGCCCTGAGGACTCAGTTTTTCACAGTCCTTGGTAAAAAAAATTTAATTGTAACAAGGGCCACATGGCAACTTGTGAATCGCTGGATCACATAATTCAATGTATTTACCTCAAAAATTCAAAATTAATCCAAAGTTTTTGTGGACACCAGGGTTAATTGAGCAAGGGATTAGTTTTGAATTATGTGTTTATGTGGTTGAAGTCTGGGTGTGCACTCTTGTAGGTGTTGTTCAAATTTGTGCGTGTTTTTTTAGATTTCATCTAGTGGGGTCTTTTCCCTTGGGTGTTATAAGTTTCATAGTTTGCATTGTAATGCAATCATGTGTGTTTTAAGTAAATGTAGTCAAAGAAAATGGCAATTGACCTATAGGTAGTGGGAGAAGTGCAATCGTTGGAAAAAGTAAACAAAGGAGTTCTTTGCATTTGTTAGAGAGTTGAACAACAAGGGTTTGAATCCAAAACATAGATCACCTCTAGCCACATGACCATAATGAACATCATTGAAATGTTTTGAAAATAAGAAGTCAAAGCCAAGTTGTTGCATTTGTTTTTTTATTTTTCACAAATCAGTAAAAGTTGCTTGTAAACACCCAAGAGAATTTGAATGGAGATGAAAAAAAGAGTTGAACTCTTCTCCAACACTTGTAGTGCTTATAAATATGGTCAATCAATGATTTAAGGTCACATTTTAGCTCGCTTGTAGGGTTTGAACTTACTTGAACTACAAATGTCTAATCCTAAATGTTGGTAATGTGCATTATTAGGGCAATGGAAATAATGAACTTCAAGGTGGGCCTTTGAAGGATGTCATGACCAAGGATTTGTGGGCATTAAATGAAATGAATCATTTAAACCATGAAAAAAAAATCAATGTTTTTTGCACTCTACTAGAAAAAAAATGTTAAAATGCAATGAAAGGTGAAAATGACTTTTAGGATATAAAGTTGGAGATGTGAAAGGTTTCAACTAGGCTAATGGGAGCCAAAACTACATGTTTGGCTAACTCTTGAACAAGGACTCATTTTGAAGAAAAATAAAATGATGTGGCATGTTCCAATTGGCTAAACCAAATGGATCAAAAGTTTGGGTGTATGTATTATTTAGTGGTTCATTTTAAGCAAATACAACACTCACAAGAGTTACAAGAAAGTTTTTATAAATTATCCATATGGATACAGTTTAAAATTCTAAGATTTCATTAATGTATTCTTTGATTATTAAAGTTTCAGTCACTTATGAAATTTTTTAAAACTAGATCAAAACCCATATTGAAAAATGTTGTCGTTAGCTGGTGTTATGTTGAAATCACCTTGAAAATCTTTTAAAAATAACCCATAAAGGGTGTACAAGTACAATTGGGTGGATCCACTAGGAACAACTTGAAGGAATGGTCAAGAAACAAAAATTGGCCAAATAATATTCCTAGGCCCTTTTCTTTAATTTTTTTCATAATTATAAGTTTTTTTCTCATGTTTATTTATTGCATGCCAAAATATATGGCTTGAAGGCTTCATTACAATTTAAAAAGGTGGAAATCGTTACAAATTTGTATCCTTTATTGATGTGGCCCCTTCAAGAATCAAGTTCCTAAACTTTGAAAATTCATAACTAAATTATACCTACTCAAATAATTACCCAATAAGAATATCAAATAGAATACCATTTAAAGTACCTTAGAAAGTCATATCCATAAAAAAAACTCCAAACCTTGTTGGAAAAATGTTCCTAACAAAAAAGTTCAAGGAAAATAATGATTATGACATTCCTAAAACTTTGTGTGAATGTAATGAATAGGAACATCAAAATTCAGAGTATTTTTGGCATTGTTAAAATCTCAAAATCTATACAACCTAATCTTTATATGTGTTTCCTATATTTTTCCAAAGTTTGATGGGTCCTAAAAAATGAAGATGTGATGTTCATAATGGTACCACCTAATTTTACTTACACCCTAAAGTACATAAAAATAAAAGCCCATTTAGATATTTCAATTATGGGCGTTTGCATTTTAAGGTGGCTCATTTTTTGAAAAAACAAAAAATTACAAAAGTCCATTCTACAGTGTTAAATTGTTTTAAAAATTTGGTACCTTGGGTTCAATGGTAATAAAGTCCATGTATCAAAAGAAATAAAGTCCATATTAATAGAAGCCCCTACATATTACAAATATATACACCTCTAGAAAAAAATTTGAAATTTAATATAAAAAAACAATTATGTTAGGAACTTATGAAAATATGGTTCAATCTTGACCATCCAAAGTCCCTAATTAAAATTCAATTATAATTTTTGAGGGAAGACTTTCACATAAAAGTTTATTATTGGATGTTACACCATATATTGAACCCCTATAAATATTTTGGAATGGAATTCAATATGAACCTTTTTATTCTTTACCATTCTAGTCTATTGACCTGTCCATATTTTTGTATTTCAAAAGTCCATTGTGAAAATTTGGTGTACTTTTATTGAAAAATAATTACATATATATTTCATAATCAAGTTGTTAATGTATAATCAATTTCAAATCTTCAATTTGATAAGATTTATGGTTTGTTATAAGTGTCCAAAGAAAGGGCACTTTGCAAAAATGGGCACCATGACACAAAAAGTGGGCCACCTTAATGTGCATTCACCCTTATGTACCCATTGGCCATAAAAAGTTTGACAAATGAAAAATAAATTCATTTTTAAAAACATTTGATAACAAGGTTCAATTTTGACACTTCAAAATTTGATAACTACCATTTGCTTAAGATTTCACAAAAAAAGATTTGACATTTAAGTTTACGGTTTCATTTTTCAACCCATGCTTAGTCATTATAAAAAATTTAGAATATAATTCAATATGAATTCTTAAATTTTTTAACAATCTAGTGAATTTATCAATATGTATTTTTTACTTCAAAAGTCCACTATTAATAATGAATGCATTATTTTCAAAAAATAATTATGCAAATGTCTCCATAATCAAATTGTTAATTTAAAATGATTTATCATTTAATGTATTTATTATTCACCATAAGCATTTAAACACAAAGCATGTTGTAGAAATTGTTATTAGGATTCCAAAAGTGACCCACCATACCTTGCATTCACCCGTTTGACAAGGTTGACTTTGGAAACAAGGTACTTTTTAAAATCCACACAAGATTTTGAACTCCTACCAACAACCATGTGTAATCTAATGCATCTTCATGTGCATGCCAACTATAATCATCATCTTCCTCTAGACACACAAAAGTTGCTTCCATTGCTAAAACCTTGGTATTTAAGTATGGGCATCCTCCTTCACCTTCATCTTCTTGTTTCACACACACACCATGTATAAGGTCATTTTCTTCCTACAGACACTCAACAAGCTTGAGGCTCCTTGTTAATCAATTTTTCCCTTCATTGTTGTCTTCTTTCATACATCCACCATATGTGCAATTGTGTTAATCCTCCTTCACAAACATGGAATTCATGAACATGATGAAAGCACAAATAGGTGGACAATTTGGATGCCATAATCATAAATTTTTAAGATTATAGATGAACTTCAAATGTGGTGTCATATATTGTCCATTTTTTAATGATTGCAAAAGACTTTAATGAAAATTATATTTTAAAAACATGCATGAATTCTAAGAAAAAAATGGATTCATAATGGACTTTTGAAATAACAATATTGTCTTTGTCACACATTAAATTTACATGTGGATTCCAAAAACATGACATGGTAGTGTCAAAATTGAAATTAAAAAATAGTCCACATTAAATGAGATTTGTAAAAATAAAATACATTGAAACTTTTCGAATACAAAAAATTTAGATTTTTAAAATTAATTTTCAAAAAATTGCCTCATTTTACTCATTGAAAGTTCATTTTGCATTCAAAATTCCAAGCTTTCACATGAATTTTTGACCAATCACATGTTTACATATATCTATAGGGCAATTTACCAATATTTTAAACATAGCTATATGGGAATGCACATTAAACAACATAGTTTGTTAAATGTCACACTATGATAATTTTAACAATGCAAAATTTGGACTTTCAAATGTCATTTTTTAATCACTTAACCATGTTTTCACATAGGAAAAAATCTTCCTTTTTCAAACATATGTGCCAAGTAAGACATTTTCTTGCAATGCATTTCATTTCATTTTGTTACAAGGTGTTTTTTGAAGCTTAGATATGTTACTTTCATTTTCTTCTTGTTCTTTCACTTGCAAAGGTAAGGAAGTTCTTGGCCATTGCAACAATTCTTAAGTTCATTTCTAATCATATTTGTAGTATAGGGTTATTGCATTGTGGGAATCAAATGTTATGCTTTGTTTTGCATTTCATTATTTATGCATGATGGACAAGTAGGTTTAGGTTAAAGCTAAGTTTTAAGCATTAGTGTACATGTTTTTCTTCTTATGTTTCTTTTGCTTGACTAACTGTTCTAAATGGTGAAAGAAAAGAAGAGAAAGGACAATGTTGATTTTTTGCCTTGGGAAAAGGTGAATTATTGGCAATAGACATAAAAATATTTTTCAACAATGAAGCATTTGAATAACAAAGGTTTCAATCCAAAAATGAACCTCACCACAAACATGTCACAGAAAATGATTTAAGGTTTGGTTTGAAGCCTAGTTTCAAAGTTACCAACACTCTCCTTCATGTTTGATACCAAGGAGTTGAAGAAGTTGAATTGGCAAATCTATGGTGCAACCCAACAATGACTTCATGTTATGGATGGTTAAAGAATTTACATTGCACAAGAATGTAAACCATTTTAATTAAAATTAATTGGGCAAAGGTTAGAATATTAACAACCAAAGAAAAGGTGCACAAAATAAATGTGGGAAAACTCAAAAATGGAAGCATGGATTTGACTAACTGGAAATGGAGAAAGGTGGACCTACATGACAATTTGAGAGCAAGCCCTTGACCTTTCGAAATTAACAAAGTTCTAAGCAGAATGGTTCATAATATGTGTCCATATGAGATCTCCCCATCTAAAACAAAAAGGGTGGTAGACTTGCATGCCCTATCATGTGATTTAGAATAGCTTGTCATTGCAAAGGTAACTAATGTGAAGGATGAGAAGAATAAACTTTCAAAGAAACTAATTAAAGGTTAAGGTTTGACTCATGGAGGACCAAAAAAATATTACAAAGGAAGCACGATGGTCCATAGCTACATATGAATAGAAATTGAAGGTGATAATTCAAAAGACTTGTAACTTTCAACAAATTGAATGTAATTTGTGATTTACCACAAAATTATGTTATTTTCTTTTGTGCACATTGTATTTGCCCCTAATACCGTAACCTTGGGTTAGGTTCGACGCATTGAAAACGAATAATTAATTATTTTCAAAGAATGCATTTTAAGAAAATTATTACTAAAATTTTCGTTAATGAAAATGAAATTTTTTAATGAAATTCGTTTGAGCATTCAATTGCCTTCCAATAATATTTATGTTTCAATGCTCACACTCTCATCCCCTCACCTATTTTTTGCCTACTGATTACACTTTTAATGCTCTTGGGGAAAAAATCACCAATTAGATGAATTATGACTGAATTTGTGTGGGGATACTCATTAGTATTGTGACTTTTTTTAATGATTAACAAGGAACATGACTTCTTTTACCAACTTCTACAAAATTTTAGATTTTTTTCACTTTCAAGGTGCATTTATCATTTTTCGTCATTTCCAATGTGTTTTTATCAAATTTTTCAACACTTCAACATTTTATTTTCAAAAAAAATGTTCAAGGTTTTAATAATTATTTATTGTTGAACCTAACCCATGGCTACATTAGTTACATATTAAAACATCACAATGATGTGCCAAAGGATCTAAAAACTTTATAAAAGTTAATTAAGGTTCTGCAATGTATGTCGATGTAGATCTCTTGAATGGGGAGAAGGAAATTTAAGTTCTATGGTTTTACAATGGCTTCTATTTGAGATTTTTGAATGGGGTGCATAGATACATGCAATATTTGTTTATATTGAAATTGGCACTGCCATTGCAGACTTTGCCATAATGATGTTGTCATTTAAGGTGATTTTCCATTAGATATTATCATTTTCTTATGTGGGTTGTATTTGTCCCTAAAAGCTACAAATTAAAATCTCACAAGGTGATGAACCAAGGGTTTTATAAACATTATAAAAAGGAAATTTGGCATTAATGAATGCTCTAGAATGGATGTTGATATAGATTCTTTAATGGGTTTAAAAGGAAATATGGGTTTTAGTGTCGCAACCCCACTTTGAGGGAAATGTGAGGTCGCCACTCACATTCCCGAAAAATGGAACTTGGGAGTCCTCCGAGACTCCTGAAAATTCAGAACGCAATTGTAGGGGTCAAAACACCTTGCATTGAAGTGTTCTTTATACCGTTGGAAAGGTCTTGAAATGTAAATGTCCAAAATGGCCTTGCATGAACCATTTGGACATTTGTAGCACAAGTTATGGTCGAAAGAAGGGCCGGGAATCAAACTAGCAATTTGACTCCCAACCACTAAAAGTCGAGAATCGACCCAATTCCGGTGTGTGCAGGTGGAGTGCAACACACCGTTGGAAAGCTTTCAAGGAAGGCTACAAGTTTGTTTTAGACCTCGTCCCAAGCCGAGATTGGAGCAAGAAGTTATGAACGCCCAAAGTCTCGGGAGTCCAAACCGGGACAATTTCGGGACTCCACTTTGGGAGTCCCAAGAAAAAATGCCATTCAGATGCAAGTGCGATGGTGAGACACAGAGAATACTATATGGGAGAAGGTGGTGGCTTCCCCCGAATCTAGGCTGTGGTAAGTCAAGTGAGTACAGGGTTGCCCATGGCTTGTCTAAGCACCAAGGGTGCTTCAAAATGCGAACTAACCAACTTGTTGGTTGGTTTTGATGCAAGTTCGAATGAATGAATAGCTTGTCCCTCTTCCTAGTCCAATCCCGGAGCTTCAGCACGCCCCTCTACCCCTTTTAGTGTTGAGAGTTGGGAGCGTGCCGCGAGTCCTCCCCAATTCCGCAACTTGAGTAACATAGTACCGACTTGGGACTAACTAAGGACTTGGGAGCGCGTCATTTAGGTTTCTACAATGGACATTGTTATTGTTTGTCTGTGGGGCATAATTGAATTTACAAGATGTGCAAATTCAACTTGGTTCACAAATGTGAATCTTGATATAACTATGTTGTAATTGAAGGTGATTTTTCGAATATTATTACCTTTTTTTGTGGGTTATATCTATGGTTAAACAATGCAAATCAAAATCTCAAGGTGATGTACCATGGGATTTATAAACTTCAAGAGAAGAAAATTTTGATTTAATTGGCGCTATGCATGGATGTTGTAGATTTTTATATGGGGGAAAGGAAATATGGATTTTAGGGTCCTATAGTAGATGTTACCATAGATGTTTAAATGGGATGTAATTAAATTTGCAAGTTGTTTATTCAAATTGACATTTGTACTATGGGTCCTACCATGCATAACCATGTCGTAATTGATGAATAATGCAAATACAAATTTAGCACCAAGTGGTAGAAGATGCATTTATTGCAAATGCATGTTTTAAGATCAAAACGATTGTTTAAAACAAATGATAGTTGAACTTGACATTATTTTTCAAAAGCAACCTACTTTGGAAAGAAAGTTGGAATGAAAAAATAGTTGTTGGATGATAAGGTTAAACTTGCCATGCAAAATGAAAAACTTTTTTAGGATTGTGAAGTAGATTGCCAACTTTTGATTATGTCCTTGATGATCATTGATGAGCAAAGGAACAAAAGGCTATTCATACATAATGCTTAGACAACATTCAATTGTGCTTGGAAGTTAAATTGAGTTTAAAGAATTTTCATAATGTTAAAAAAATATTAAGAATGCATGGACATCACTTAACTAATTGTGCTTGGAGGTTAAATTGAATGTTTAGAGAATATCCATAGTGCTTACAAGTTACATTGAATGCTTAGAAAGTAGGCATTATGCTTGCAAGTATAGCAAGTGCCTAAAGATTGTGTTTTGTGCTCACATGTAACCATCAATGTTTTTAGACAATATTCAAGCCGAAGGGTTGTTCTTATAACCACTTAAAGCCTACTTATGTTAGGTTGCTAGTTCTTTAAGGTGGCACAAAAACTATCAAGTATTTCAATGGTTTTTATATTCTAGAATGCCCATGGATTAGTTGCAAAATGAAGGCCATAATTGAGAAAGAAATCACCTTACTGAATTCATATAACTTGGACCTTATATTCTTCAATTGGGGGAAAACTACGTGCACAATTCAAAACCTTAGACATGTGGTGCCTATTTTTATTTCCAACAAGTATTTCACAATATTTTGTCAAGGAATAAGGCAAATATTACGTAAAAGCCAACAAATTGGGCATTATGCCACTTGTTCATTAACAAATTTACTTGAAAACTTTATAGGGCATTAGTACAAATCATTTTGAACAAATCAAGAAATGAAACAATGTCAAAACAAACAAAAAAAGTATTTTGAAAAGTGGATAATTTTTTTCAATTCAATCAAGTTATAAGCATTTTAATGGGTTGTTGATTCTATTGGGGCCAATACACATCTCAAAAGACACACATAAGTGTTACCTATCCATGGCCTAATTTTTTGTTCAAAGTGGTGTGTGTAACATTGTATTTTCATGTGGTGGAAGGAAGGTGTGTTGTTTTGGACAAATTTAAAATACCTATAAAATACCATGCAAAACCAAATGTTGTCGTGACGTGTAATGTTGTGACATACGGTGTCATAAAGGTGTAAATCCATAATAAACTCTACTAAACAAAAAGACTAAAAACCGATCAAAGGTAAAAACTAATCAACCAAAAAGAGATGCATGCACATATGCATATGATGCACAAGAAGAAGCTGAGATGAAATTCTCATGTATCCCCCCCCAGACCTAAGCTAGGAAAAGGGTGGCATGGTCTGAGTAGAAATCAAGGTGCTACAAAAAAACATGATGAACAATACCAAATGTTGGCGGGAACTGGAATGAACTTCGACTTGAGGCAAAATAAATGGTATCCACCATTACAATTATCACAAAGCAACATTTGATCAGCATCATCTGTCCTTTGACATATTTGACATGGATAGTCAAGTGGAGGAATCCAAGTCGACATGATGATGGTAGGATCTAAGTTCAATAGGTGGCAAAGCGCACAATTTTTGGAATGATCCCAAATTGTGCATCCGTTAGCTCCTTGCAACTCTAACACACTTGAAGGCTTGATCACCTTAATCTTCAAAATAGTGCGATTGAAATAAGTGTCTGGAACATCATTAGGTTGCCACTGGAGACACACAAAATCACCAACATCAAATTGTTTCACCTTTGGTTTGTAACTATCACCTCGTGTGTGTGCATACTATAAGGTGTCTCGATGATGTGCAATGGACAAGTTCTCCATGGCCATGGACATAACCTTCCTGAATAAAATAGCCTTCTTTACGATGACCCTAGCCCAAGTGGTTGGGGAGTTCGAGTCCACAACCTAGTCCATTTGAACAACAATGGAAAAGGGTGGAATGGGATGTTTCCCAAAAAGTAGAAAGTAAGGAAAGAAATGAGACAAAGAGGTGTGTTTGGACATCCTATAACCCATGGTGATGTGCGGTAAGGCCAGGTCCCAATCTTCTTTGTTCCTAGTGAAGCAAATATTCCAAAGTCCCTTTTTGCATGTCTGAACTATCCTCCCTTTGAGGCCATCAACTTGGGGATGATCCCTTGAAGTTCGGCAATGGTCAATGAGAGCATGGTCAAGTAGGTATTGGAATTCTCCTCTAAATTCTAATCCTTGATTAATAAGGCACTCAGCATGAGCCCCAAACCTACCTAGGACCTGTTGTAAAAAAGCTTGACTAATGTTATGTGATGACTTGTTTGCCAACGCAACAAGCTCGACCCACTTTGAAAAATGTTCAATCATAATCATGATGTAAACATTACCCCTAGAGGTCTGTGGTAACTCTCCACCTAAATCACATGACCAATGATAGAATATGCCCTAAATAGGGAGTGGAGAAAGTGTGAGCTACTAAGAGGAGAAGGAAGTTTTCACTTTATCACATTATTCACACCTACCAATGATGTCTCATACTTGAGCATACATACCTCTCCAATGGTAATGAGTGAGAAGGCTATAAATACACTTAACTTTGAAGTGTCCAAGTTCCACATGTACTTTCTAAATAAGACCACGCTATTCATGTGGTGGAGGAACCACCCAGTCGCCTTGTGGTAAGCATCAGACAAGGTGATTATCCCTCCATAAGTAGCATTTGGATCATTGTTGTATACAATCCCGATGACTTGATGTAACTTGGGGAGGGTATTCCCCGTGCTAAAAAAACCTTAGAGTGTCCAAGTCCTCCCATATATCCACTATGGGATGTTAAACCAAGTTACATTGCAGTAGTGCAAGATAACTAGATGCATAAATACATGTACTGTTGGCATCTTGTCGAAGTCTTGCCTGGCTTCTAAAAAATCTTCAGAGGTAATGAGGGGTCTCCACAACATGGTATCCACGTTCTGATGTGTAATACCAGGTCGGTGAATAACTTTGAACTCATAATCCTGAAGTATAAGCGCCCAACAAGCTAACTTATTAAGAAGCTTATCGTTTGTCACCAACCACTTGTTAAGCTGGTAGTCGGTATACAAAATGAACTCGGTGCCATAAATATAGGGCCTGAAATGTATGATGACCCATACAACAACAAGACACTCCCCCTCGTATGAAAGGTAATTGCTCTCAGCCTTGTTCTTGCTTTGGGATGCATAGGCGATAACATATTCCTTGCCTTCCTCATCAAATTGGCCAAAAATAGCAACAATACCAAGAGCACTCCAGTTAGTGTGTAGAATGAAGACCTTGTTGAAATCAAGTCTTCTCAGAATGAGGAACTCTGAAAACTTTTCCTTGAGTGTGTTGAAAGCTTCCGAAGCCTTTTCACTTTATGTCCAAGCAACATCATTTTTTAACAATGCAAAAAGAAAATGAACAATAGTATTGAAATCTTGGACATAAATCCTATAATAATTACATAATCCGATGAAACTCTTCAAAATGTGAGCATCAATAGGATTGGGCATCTCCAAAATGGCTACTACTTTGGCCCAATGAACCATAATACCATTTGGCGAAATTCTGTGTCCAAGGTAGACTACTGAAGTGACAACAAACTTAGAGTTTTTAGGACGGATCTTCATATTGACTTTGTGGAACCTCTTGAATAACTGCTCAAGATGAGCCAAGTGTTGCAGGAGTCCCTTGCTATGCACTAGGATATCATCTATGTAGCATTTCAGGAAATTTGCCCCTTCAAAAACCTGGTCCATGACTCGCTAAAAGAAGAGAAGTGCATTCTTTAATCCAAAAAGCATTGCAAGCTATTCCCACAACTTGTTGCTTCCATGGAATGCTGTTTTCTTACGATCCTTTGCAATGAGCGTAATCCGGTTGAAGCCTTGCCTCAGATCCACAATTATGAAGATGTTTGAACCTCTAATGCTATCAAACAATTCTTCAGGGATGGGAATGGGGTACTTGTCCTAAGGTGTAACCAAGTTCAAAGGCTTATAATCCCCACACATCATTTTTTCAGTCCATAATCTAGTTGAATCCTTCTTTACTTACATTACTATAACGGCTACGAAATCAAAACTTGATGGTTGAATGAGACCAACCTCATGGAGCTTTTTGCATCCTTCATCTATTAGTTCCCACTAATGCTTGCTCAACCTATGCCTCCTTCAATAGATGAATGTTTCATCTATAAAATCTATAGAGAATTGCATGGTCTCACACCTACCTAAGTCTTTCATTGAGAATGCGAACACATTTTCATACTTAATTAGCAAGTTTATGACCTGGTTTCTCTCCTTCTTGGTGAAATGGTTCCCCATAACGAAAAGGTAGTTGGAAACACATGGAATGTAGTTGGAAAGTGTGTTTGAATAACTTGGTGTATTAAGTTCTCCACTATCCAACTACGTAGATTCACAAAAGGTTGTAATTGTTTCTCTAAAACCTGATGTACCTCCAGGTGTATCAAAAAAAATTTGAGTCAATTTACATGGTACCTCCTCCTCCCCAACACTAAGAGCGAAGTGTAAAGTGTTGAAGATAGGCAAGTGTATTGGTCGGGGTGCCATGTGGTCGCATCACTAGAACTATAAGTTGATTGAATAAGTGATGATGTTGCGTACATTTGAAAAAATACACAGGTTACCAACAACCATTTAAAGGAGTTCAAGTCCATGCCTCTCCCCAATAGAGCATTACACTCCAATCTATTCACCTTGGTGTGACTAGTAGTGCCAATTGGGAACCCCATAGCCCTTTTTTTTTCTTTTAGGCTTGGTTCATCTCAAGTGGCTGAGGCATGACGATAAACTAGGCCTGGTCCATCTCCTTAAAAGGCGTGTGCTCTTGGGAAAGAAACAAAGGTGGGCCAAGCACCTTTCAATTTTCTTATTGTGTTCACAAGAAACTGAGGTTTTTCTTGCCTTGTAACTAGTTGGTAGGAGCTTTAATCATCCAATATGTGAAAAACCTACAGGTTGGGGTCTTTAATGGTGTATCTTAGATCCAACTACAGAACTAAAAGTGGTGCAAGGTTGGTCCACCAGTTGCATAACCAGTGCGCATAGGAACTGCATTATGCTGCATCGAGTAAGAATGGTTTTCTAAGGTAATGTTTAACCAGCGTGTAGTGCTCTTGGACTTTCTCCCTCTGGTCAAGCTGAAAAGGGGTGTTCTCAATTATGTAACCAAGCATAGGAGAAATGGATTGAGCCCAGGTGATTAATTGTACCATGTCTGTGAAGAGACCGGATCTTGTGTCATTCAATCCTTCTCCAAATCCAACCGCTGAAAATCCTTGACACTCCCAACCTGAAATGATGAGCTCCACGGGGCCAAGTAATTCCATGTGCTTATTCTAAATTAGTTGTATGTTAGAGGGCAAGAAAGTGAAATTGGCCTTCCATGCGGTGGTTGCAAACTGTTGTGAAAATCTAGTTGTGGGCTCCATCATTCTCAATGCTGCCACTTGCCTTATAATAGGATCAATGTCTATATAAAAATACCTCTAAACGACCATCCTTGACTATAGTAGGGCTTGGAGACCTGTACCAATACCACCAAAAAGTTCTAATAATGTAATCCCCTCCTTAGGCGGTGTCCAAATGATTAGCTAACAAAATACTAACTTAATGGTTCGCCATGGCTCTCCATGTTCTCAAAACTAGATAGAACTTTGACCAAACGCTCGTGGGTTGCTTTGAACCTCTATAAAACCTTTGGTCCATGTTGAATGTTAGTAAGAACCACCTTCAAGCTTTCATTAGCTTGGGCGTAAGCTATCTCCTTTTCATTTCCTTCTATCCACTCGTGGCTAGCTTGTTGAATGTAGGAAATAGTGTGTGCTTCCTTGAGCATACAATGGTGAGCCATAGGACTATGGTTCCCATGTAAATCAAGGGGTATGTATCCCAGGTGGTGGCCATTAATCTCCCAATCCACTCGGTAATACACATGCTCGAACCAATTGTTGATTATGAAACCTAGTGGAAACAGGGCCTCTTGCCCAATGAGCACATCATAACTAGTGGCATTGGTGACTAAACATCTGACCTATAAGCAAAGTTTCTAATCTTTACCTTTATTGAAGTTAAATGTAATCAAATCCAAACTTTCCTTAAGTACCTCCTCTACCTTCCCACTAGCGATGTGAATTTGCCACATAGTTTTTTATAGTTTGGAATCAAGCATGCCCATCTTCTTGGTGAATTGAACTCCAAGATCATTGGTTGGGCACTTGTATCAAGAAGTAACACTTTGGGTGTATGTCCTCCCACCTAGATTGCTGACTCAGTATTGTTGACAATGGCAATTCTAGCAACAATGGAAATTCTCTCACTAGACACCACCTTCAAAAATGAATGAGAGATTTTGTGAAAAGAATGGTTATCCACAACGCCTTTGTTGAGTAACAAATCCACAAATGAAGTGTTCTTAGCTCCCTTTTAATATGTGAATGTAAAATCAGAAGTAGGAAAGCCCACTAATTTAGCCATGCTAGATTTAATGACCAGATTACGAACACCATCTTTAATAGTGAGCTAATTGAATGTCTCTCCAAAGTGTTGGATGGGACCCCTATAGCATGTGGATCCAGGATTGATAGGGGACCTAATGTAGTGTTCATGGTATCCTTTAATACTACAATTATGTCCTTGGTGCTTAGCTTCAAATCTTGAAAACTAAACAACAGTGTACTCACAAGCTTTTGCGCCACTTCACGCATTTGAAGTTGGCACTCCATAAGCTGATCAATGGAAAATTATGTGTTTTCCTGATGTATATGTACTCTTGGGACACGAGAATTTGATGCCCTAACAACTTGTGGTGTAGTAGTCTCCCCCCCTTCACCAACATAGTGCGTTCTTCTTTCGTGTTGAGAGGACAAAAAAATTATGGCATGACTATTCAAATTCCTCTAGCCCTAGTAATAGGACTTGAACCAAATGCAAGTCCATCAATTTGAATTACCTACCTAATGGCAAAAACTCTAGGTGCCACACTAACCTCTTGTGTCGCAAAGTAGGAAGGGCAAAAAGAAGTGGCAAATTCTAGTGTGAGACTAGAATTGTGTGCACTGGAAAGAATATACTCCCCAACCATGACATCATGTGGGAGGCCATAGAACAACCTAAAAGGTCCCTCCCATGATCCTGAACCCTATACAGGTTGGGCAAAACTAGCTGGTTGGGAAGACTTGCCTTTTAGATTAACAAGTTAGGCCTTCAATGATTCGAGTTCATTTTACAAAGTTTGAACTTGAGCAACATGGGCTTGAAGCACCTCCCTCTTGTCGACATTGTGTTCCTTCTTCTTAGCATTCTTATTGGAATTACCCTTGGTGGGGAAAGCCTAAGTGGAAGGCTGAGGTGCCTTGGCTTTTGGTTGAGGGGCAGTGGAAGATGTTGGCAAATTTTGCCATGGTAATTGGAGTTGTTTCCATTCTGGGAACTTCACAAAACAAACAACTTCTTGATGTCCCTCTTTCCCACAATAATCACAAAAGAGGTCTTCGGAAGGAATGTTGCACTCATTAGCTTTGTGGGCAAAATTGCCACATTAGTTGCAAGAAGGTAGGATGGGTGCAACCGAGTGCACTGCTTTAGCCTTTGAAAAAGAATGTGATGATCTGGTTCACGTAGTTAGTGGAGGATGAAGCCTTGAACGTGATGGAGGCCTCATAATATTGGCCTCATATTATGCACAAGCCAATTCTAGCTTTTCAGAAATGTTGTACACATCTAACAAAGTGTACGAGTCTCCAAATTCTGCAAAAACCCGTTGCAAAACTTGCACATGGAGTGTCAAAATACCTTCTAATGAACAAAAATATCGATGGGCAACTTCTAGGTTTATGATGTTCTTAGTATCTTCTTTAAGCTTGAGAAGCCTCATATAGAGCATCTTGAGGGTTTCATCCTTCTATCGAAAGAAGGTGGCAAACTATAAATTTTTTTCAGAACTCTTGATCAGAAATTCCAACTCAAGAACTCGAAAGAATTCCCCCACTAGATCAACAAAAACTGGTGCATCGATGGTGGGAGGAATGTTGTGGTAGCAATAATAAATTGTTGAGGAGAAAGGTTTATTGAAGTTGGTACCAGATTTAGATTATTGGGCACAATCCCATGATGTGCAATGGCAACTTGAAATGCAGCTGGAAAGGCAATGACGATGGTTGTGGCATAATCTAAATTAGGGATCTAGGTGATGCCCAAAATCCTTGAAGAGTGTTGCTCATAGACATCGAATGCCTCAAAGTGCACATAACGGGCCAGTTATTTGAATGCGAACGCCTCAGTGTAATTAACACCATACTTGAGTTCTAATTCACAAACCACAATTGAGAATGTTGCCTTGAACTCCTTCAAAGAAATGGTACCTGGCCTTCCACTAAACTTATTAATCCCAAAGAAACTATTAACTTCCATGGTGTATATGGGTGTAGAGGTCACAGCTTACAACTGAATATACGGTGATGGTGTGAAAGTAGGTGCGGCAACAAGTGTACCGCACTAATTAACCCATCCAAATGGATTTTGATGTACCATTGATGTAATGTAACCTAAACCTGAATTCCTAATAAGAATTGTACTAGATGACATTGGTGTTATAAACGTTTTGATGGTATTGTAGTGAAGATCATGAGTTCAAAAAAATCAGCTCAAATGATTGTGTGTTACTTCGTAGCTGATACTTAAGCTTTGGCTGAGCGGTAATGCTCTCATCATCCAAGGACATGGTGTTGTCCCATGCCCCAAAATTTGGTAACAATGTAGAGCACTAACTACAAAGTTCTAACACAACCATGCAATTAAATGCAACTATAATGAAAACTAAATGTGAAATGCTTAAAAGAACATACCCTAAGCAAAACATACCCTAGGCAACTTTCAATCTCTATAATCACTAGTGCTAAATGACGAAATAGAGGAAGAAAGAATTGTATATTTATGTATTAATAAAATTACGTAAATGTATATATTAATACAAAAATAACGTCAATATACATATTAATATTAAATATGTAGATGTATGTATTAATATGAGAGTATGTAAATGTATGTATTAATTTTTATTTATTTATTTAAATAAAAATAAAAATAAAAGTGTTGGTGGACGAAACAAAACCAGATGGACAAAACCATGGACAAAAGTATGATGAATGTTAGACGAAAGTCGGACGAAAATCCATGATGCGACGTCAAAGGCCACAGCATTACAAAACGCTCGTGAGCTCCACAGCAATGGCTGATAACAACGCAATATCGAAGGCCACAATGTTGCAAATTATGACACTACAAGTGTTACACCTTGCAGCGGCACTACAAAAGCTATTTTTTTAGTTTTTTCTTCTTACCTCATACTTGTTTGTTATCTCCTTGGCACTTGCCTTCACTCCTCTTCTCCTCACAAGAGCACAGTATATTAAAAAAAAAACAGAGAACAAGTAGAAGGGAGAGTTTGAAAGAACAAAAGAAAATGATTTTGTCAACCACCTCCTACTATTGATAGAAGGATTCTTAACACCCCTACTTCGGATCTTGATGTTGTTGGTGTAACAACTACCACAACTAGTTCTACAACTCTTCTATTGTCGATTACCACCCTGCAATTTGGAGCAACTGTTGTCTGAAAGTACTACAACAACATCCAAGAATCCAAAAGAACCCCATCCCCTCACTATGAAATGATTGTTGCGGCTATTGCCCAAGTCTTCTTCTACAACCTTCATCAACAATGGATACTCAACAAAAGAGCCATTTACAGAGATTTTGCCTTGATGATGGAAGTTGTTATTCTCGATCTCAAGATCAAAAATAGGAAAAAAAGAAGTCTTAGTGTTGATGCAAAGTGAAGACGAGCTCGCAGCAACACTTGAAAATGGAGTAGTAATGGCAAGTGGTAGAGGAACTCGCCGATTGACCAAAACCCAAGAGGGAGTAACAAGAGGAGAAGGAGATGTTGCTATTACTATTGCTTTTGAGGACAAGTTGGGTGACAAGAGGATGTGACAAACAGGACAAATGGGTTATTTCTGCAGCCAAGAATCCACACAAGTGTGGAAGATGTGGCCGCAGATGAGCAATTGATGAAGCACATCGAATGCCGCATACTCCACTAAACATATTGGAATGTTGTTGTCGAATCAAAGAACACCACTACACATGGTCACCTCAGGTTTGTTGAAGATGCGTTAATCCTCCTCAGCAACAGGTTTGCACAACAGCAAATGCAACAGTAAATGCAAGGTGAAAATTTTGGTAATGCTTCCTCTTGTGTTGCAGTATGCACGCACGCGCGCACTCAGGTGAAGATTCTAAGTGATGGTACCCAAGAGCTTACTACAACTGTGATAGACAGGTTGGAATATGAACTTGGCACCATAGCCACTTCCTTCGCCCCTACTAGAGCCATGGTAGGAGGAGGAGCAATCGGGGTTGCTACTGGAGCTGATCTTGTTATAGAAGAGAAGACGGCGCATACACTATTGTTAGTTCTCCTTTTTTTTTGCGCTTGTACTACAGCCACAACAGGAACACATGAAAGGAGAAGTAGCACAAGAACACCAACAACACCAACAACAACAACAACAACAACAACACCAACAACAAAAGAAACCCAAGAAACTCAAATAAATCAAGAAAAATTTGTCACTTTCAACATTAAGTGACAAAGAGTAGTTTTTTTAGAATTAAATTGCAAAAAAAGGAAAGAAAACATAGTGTATGTAAATGGTGGCCATGCAATAGCCACCATGAGCATCTAGAAATTCAGTTTGACTATGGAAGAAACTCTTTTGACAAAGGAATTCTAGAAAAACTAACAAAAGAAGGGAAAAACTTAGCCTTTTATACAGCCGCCAACAAGCTAAAACCTTAAACAAACCATAACCCTAAAACACTCAATAGCATATAGTAACCTAAGAACGTACATTGACCGTAAGAACATACGTTAACCCTAAAAGGCATGATTGGCATGCCCGTAACCGGCCATCATGTATGAGGCCATGCATATGGGCATGACAATGCATGAATCCACCTTTTGGGATCATGATTTTATTTTTATTCTTTAAAACATTTTTCATTTAAAACAATGTTATAATCATTCCAAAATTGTTATCTATGGTATTTTCCACCCAAAAGATTGCAAAAAATGGTTTAGCATATTATTTTTGGGTCACCTTAAAAAATGGTCACCCATTGTGTTTAAATAGAATGGTTACAAATTATTGCTAGTGCTTGGATAATTACCCATGTTTGGTGATAATCATTAATTGCAAATTTGGTTTCATTATAAGGATTTGCATATTCACAACTAATTTTTTTAGTTGTAAATGGTTATTTTTCAAGCATAAATGCCACACGCGCCTACAAAATCATCTAGTTGCCTTGGACAAGTCATGTAAAATTTTAATTGCAAAAAACATGACATGGCACCCAGTTGAAATGGTTATCACATTGAAGTGTGATTAACATAAACTTTTCATCCAACTAACATATAATCAATGTGGCATGGTCATTTATGATTGTTTTTTACAATAATATTTGCAATTTCATATGCCTACATGGCATGGTCATTTGCAACTAAAATGCACCTAATTTTTTATCATTAAAATGTTGATACATGGCAAGTTCCAAGTTGAACAAATAATACTACATGGCTTCCTAGGTTGGCTTAGGTCAGGCTACCTAACTTAGATCACTTAAGGTCCCTAAGCTAGGTCGCCTAACATATTTAACCTAGGTCATTTATGCTAAAAACATGGGCTACAAAGCCTAAAGGTGACTTAAGTTAGACATTTCAACCTAGAGTAAGCATCTAAATCACCTAGCTTAGACTTGAATAAATAGATTGTAATAGTGAATATTTGATCCATTGACCTTCACATTGAAAAACAAAATGCTTACGATTGCACCAAATTTTTTTTATGTAATTTGAAATGGAGCCACATATTAATAAGCATTTTTACTAACCTACCTAGCTAAATGACCTATTCAACCTGCCTTATGATATTTAAGCTACCAAGGGGCCTACCCAAGGGTTCAAGTTGCCTAGACTAATTAAGGTATCTAGGGGCTACTTAAGGTCTACAATGGGCTACCTAAGTTGCTTAGGGTACTAAGGGGTTGCGTACACAACCTAGGTATTTTTAAGGATTATGGGGTTGTTTAGCTAATTAAAAGCTACCTATATAAGTTACCTAAATTAAATTACATAAGATATCTAGGGGTTATGTAGAGGCTACCTAGGGGTGTACCTAAAGAATGCCTAGGTATATTTAAAAGCTACCTAGGTTATTTAAGCTACTTATGGTACCTAAAGGCTATCTAAACTAACTAAAGTACCTATGGGCATATTCAAGGGACTATATATAACTATTTAGAGGCTACTTAAATTAATTTGTGTACCTAAGGGCATAAGTAAGGATTGTTCAGAGTACCTAGGACCTACTTAGGGTACCTAAGATATTTAGGGGTGTACTTAAAGAGATGAAAATATGATTGGGTGGTATCACAAAATACATCACACTATACATCAAACTTTAACAAAATATATAAAACATTTTAAAAAGTGTTTTTTTTTTTTTTTGGTAAATACATTAACCAGGTTTTAAAGATTTTGAAATTTTAGTTAATTGAAAAATATTTTGAATTTTGGTGTTCCTTATCATTTCTTGACCAAAATGTTTCAAGGAAATAATGAGAATTATGTTCCTTGAATTGTTTGTTACAGATTTTGGGGATTTTTTAATGTATAATTTTCAAAGGTATTTTAGATGGCATTCTATTTGAAATTTTTATTAGATAATTAATTGAATAAATGTAATTTAGTTATGAATTTCCAAAGTTCATGTTCATAATTTATGAAAGGGTCACAAAAATTAAGAATACAAATTTGTAACAATTCACACCTATTTTCATTCCAATAAAAACTTAAGGCCATATACTTTGACAAGCAATGAATAAACATGAGCAAAAAATAAAATAAAGTATTAAAAATATTAAAGCAAAGGGTTCAAGGATATTTTGCCAACTTTGTTTCCTTAACCATTCCTTTTTATGGTTTTATGGTACCACCCATCATACTTTCACCAAGGGGTACCTAGACTACTTAGGGTACTTAAGGTACCTAGGGTAATATGGCTTGCTTAAGCTACCTAAGGGCATACCTAGGGGCTACCCAACTTCTTAGGGTACCTAGGGGTTTAGATTGGCAAGCTTTTTAAAAGGCCAAAAGCTTGATCGGGGTGCATACAATATAAACAGAACATTCTTTACCAAAGGTCAAGCAGCATTGGGGCAAACAACAAGAAAATCTAGTCACATCAGCTTCGTGTATATGCATGGTAAGAATGCCCACTATCTTTGATTTGCATGTCACACTCCAATCACCCTCATAACGAGGCTGTTACTCAAATGGTAGAGAGTGACAATGAGCTGATATGACTGATACCAATAGTGCTACACAAATTGTCTAATTGTGTTTGATCACACTGCCTGGTCATGGCAAAGGAAATTTTATCAAAAGATGTGGAGCTCAGAGACTAAGGACCATGAAATGAATTGTACTCATGCAGTCAGAAAGCAACTGACCAAAAACATTTATAGCTCTACAGTAAGTCTTCGAGCTCCAGTGCCACTGGCATTGCCTAGGCTTAGCCCATGCATTGTATCATCAAGCTCAGATGTACCATGCTTGGTTATATCATACTTCTCTCCATCACCCCATAGAGCATATGCCTCCTCACCATGGACTGCATCATCCCCAATGAGCAAGTCTTCTTCAGACATTCGCAATGGCATGAAAATCCGAATTGCAACTAGAATGATGCTTGTGATTATTACATTCCAGCCCACAATAAAAAAAGCTCCTGCAATTTGCTTGCCAAATTGGGCTCCTCCAACTCCACCATAGAAGGCACCTGGATAAGATTCCAACCAAAACCCCCCCCCTTTGAAAGTTGATACTTGTATAGATAGATAGACCACAGATAATCTACAAGAGAAAATCAACAGCCACTAAGAAGAGGCTAAACATTTTACCTTGTTCATTGGTGACTGATAGGAAGTAGTTGCAAAGGGTGGGTTCTGCAAAAAGACCTACAAGAGAACCTCCTAAGAACCCTGCCACAGCATGTGTGTGGAAGACGCCTAGTGTGTCATCCACACTCTGTAGTAGCCACCAGCGCTTGTGCACCACCATCATTGTGAACCACGGAACACTCCCAGACAAAATCCCCAATATTATAGCTGCCCATCCCTGGACCACACCTGTAAAATTAAAAAAAGTACACATTCATTACCAAATGTTCGGTTCTCAATTCCATGTTGTCTTCACTGATAAAGCACCAATAACCTGTCAAAAGTCACCCACAGCATTTGATGCAATAAAGCTACATAAACAAATGTTACAAGAATAGCATGTATCAATAACACCAATATACCACAGAATTTACATGGTACTTGTAACATTAAGATCTGGGGTGGCAGATCATGTCATTTTCTTCCACATTACATGACTTAATCTTCCAGTGATGACCATACACTTGTAATAATGACCAAAGTGTGTCTATTGAACATGATTATTTTTAAATCGTTCAATCTGCCACCCCAGACCTTATTAATGTCATGGAACGGTCTTACCCTTGCCCATTGTGTTTTGGGGTGCATCGCCTAGCTCACCCTGACAGGTTCGCCTGGCGCCTTACCCAACAAAACATGCGCAGGGGCTTGACCATTCCATGTACAAAAATTGTTGTCAACATTCCAGAGTGTTGTTGGTTCTAGAACACAAAGTCTTTTTTTTCAAACAAGAATGAAATTCTGCAGTAAAAGACCCTTTACCTGCTGCAGGTGTGATGACAACAAGACCAGTGATCATTCCTTGGACTGCACCAATTACAGATGGCTTGCCAAACACCAGGACATCTAAGCTTGTCCACATCAGCAAACTTGTGGCTGCACAGATGTTGGTGTTGATGACTGCAATTGAAGAGTCGATGTTGGCAGAGTAGGGATCACCTCCATTGAAGCCAGCCCAGCCCATCCAGAGAAGCCCTGCACCTGCCAACATGAGCAGAACATTGTTGGGTGGAAATCGCTCCCGATCCTTAGTCAACCTTGGCCCTACCTGCAAAAATCTCTCCACACAGCACATAGCCTTCAGCATTGCACATGTGGTCAACTAGATATTAACCAGATTACCCAACACCACTGTACCCATTCCCATCTGTGTATGCAGCTTGAACCAGTGCAAGCATCAGCTATCTCCAAGAACATGTCCCAATTGCACTATTATGCCAAAAATTGCAAACTCAAACACTGGACATGAGGCAGTCTTGCAATTTTTTTGGGAGTTCCTCATGTGGGTGTTTACAAATCCAAAGTTGTGGCAAGCCCAGCCTGTTGTTGACAACCAGAGATAATTTTTCCAGGATATATACTACCATGTAAAATCCAGATTGTGCATACAACATTACCTTAGCAGACATTCAAGCATGACTACTGATCAAGACTGTCTCTTCATCATCTGCAATATTGTCCTAAGTTCTGGTCTCCTTTTCAGAGGTGGACATATAAATTTCACCATTGCTTGAGAAGTGAAAGCTCCTCAGCTACAGGGCATGTGAATCACATGGCAACTACTTGCAATGTAGCTGCCATGTGAGAGCTTCTCGTGTCAACAACAACAGCTCTGGATATGCAATTTCCAACACTTTGTAGATACCCTTGAAACTTTTCAATCAGATTAGAAACTGTCTTGCCACTCCTTCTTGGGACCATTGCAAGCATTGATTTCATTTGTTTCTAGAGCTTCAAAAAAGCAAGTCCATGCGTTGCCGAGCCCTAAATATACTTCGCAAGGAGGAGGAATTTACCAAGCGCTGCAGCATACATGTTCATGACAAATGTCAAAGACTTACCCAATAAGCAGCTACGAAGCCAGCGACCCCAGAGGAGAGATGGATCACGTAGCCACCAGAGTAATCTATAACACCCCATTGGAACAAAAACCCACCACCCCACAAACTGAAGGCGCCCACAGTATACGAGAAAGTCAGCCACAGCGGCACAAAAAGCATCCAGGCGCGGAAATTCATTCTACCCAATACGGAACCCGCCAGCAGCACCAGCGTGATGGCGGCGAAGACGAACTGAAAGTAAACCATAGTGGCCATGGGGTACAAAGGCATGATGGCGCTCGTCTCCACACTCCCATTATGGTGATGAACGACAGTGGATGGCAAATCCGCCTGCGACAAGAGCGTCTTGTATGAGAGCACAGTACCAGCTTTCCCCCAAAAGGGCAACAACTTCTCCCCGAAAGACATCTTGTATGCCCATACAACCCAACACAGCAAAACCGCCGCGAACGCGTAGAAGGCCATGAATGCAGAATTCACAGCCCATTTCTTCTTCACGATACTACCATAGAGAATCACGAGACCCGGCACGCTCTGTAGACCTACAAGCGTGGCTGCTATCATCTGCCATGCATTGTCTCCCTTATTCAGCCAATCCGGAAGAGCACCTCCAGTGTTATTGTATGCGGATGGCACTTGTCCTCCCGGGGTTGCATCCATCGCTGCAAAAAAAGAAAAAAAAAAAACACCACCAGTCGCTACTGCAGTTCTCAACAGTAATTCTTCCTCAATCCCCTAGTACCACCCAATACTAGACTCTCCCTAAAGTTGCACCTCCCATACGGTCTATATCTTTACATGAATTGCTTCATTCTGTGCACAATGGTTTTTTGTTTCATTCTTTCTTCAGTGAGCCAGCGAGCTCCACTGAGAAGGAGAAAACCCATCGTCATCCAAGCGCAATACCGACGACAACCCACTTCTGTGAAACCCAAGAGAAGAGGAGAAGAGGAGCAGAGCAGAGCAAAGCAGAGAAGAGAGGCAGCAACTAACTGTAGGCTGCATTTTCAAACTGGAAGCTCATCAGACTCTCTCTTGTCAGAGCAGTTGGGGAAGTAGTTGGCTGATTTTCCAAATTAGATTTTTGCTATCTAAATAGACCTTGAGGCCTTTTACTCCGGCCTGCTTTCCTGGATTTGCATCCCCCCTTTTCTATCTCTCTCTCGCTTCCCCCGGGATCCCCATTATTAAAGAAGTAATGTAGAGCTTCGAGGAGGACACAACTCTGCACAGATCTGACCCCGAAATCTGACCTGTTGCTGAATCCTGATCTTTGACAACAACCCAATTTTAGGTAAGGAACTAGGAACTGCACATCAATCTGCCGATCTTAACGAATACCGACCTGTGTAAATTCTACAGTGGACTTGACTGATTTCAGAAAGCGTTTGGTAGTAGTAAGAGAGAACCGCCAGCCTTTCTTTAAGAATTGAGTCTGGAGGTTTCAGTCGCCAGAAGTGAGGGGAGGGGGGGGGCGCAAAGAGGGTAAAAATCGCCAGATCCATGTACTTTGATTTTATATTGTAGCCAAAAATATATAGCAGGATGATTAAACATTTGTACGTTGTTTGTGATTTAAAGTCACATTTAGATAAATCTTCCTAATAGAAGGATGAATGATTGCCAGTTTCCTACTACCATCTTCCAATCGATGATCGCCAGTTCAGCGACTCATCACAAATATGACAAAAACAAACCCCTGGAGAGGACCTAGTTAGTTACTCAGCTGCTGCCAATTTTTTTTTTTGTTTTTATGGCTATTCCGGGAGGGAGAAAAGACCAAGGGAGAGAGAGGGGGGGGGGGGGGGGGCGCGAACCAACGCTCCCTCCCTGGGAAGAAGGCAGGTAGTTGCAAACTAGATTTGGAAGCAGAGCTGCAAACTTGGCGGAGGGCGAATTGTAGCGGCCAAAAATAGGCAGTTTCTTCCCGCAGACCGTTCCAAGTGCAAGAGAGCCCCGGAAACAAAGCCCATTTCCCGCCAATCGGCGACAAGTCCCGCCAAAATCCACAGCGCATGTTAACACGTGCAGCCGTGGGTGTCGTGCCGTCAGTCAGAGAGCGAGCGCCGTCCTCTCGTCGCTTCTCGCACGCGCCCACTCACTCTCTCTTCAAATCAAACTTTTGAGCGTCCTCCCCTCCCCCCCCCCCCCCCCCCCCCCCCCTCCTCACATGCATGTGGGCTTTTTAGGTGGCCACAATTATGGGTTTGTATGTATAATTGCGGTATTATACTCGTGGTATTATACCGCTATATTATACAGCTCTCTCAAACCGAATGAGTATTATACAGTCCGAATGAGTCCGTTACGAGGTCCAAATGAGTCTGACGTGGAGTCCGTGGAGTTCAGACTTCAGAGAATCAGAGGGTTGCTGGCTTGCTACAAAGTGTGAGATTTCAGATTTGTCATTGTCTATTCGAAATGGGGAAGCCAAAAGATGCTATTTGGG
>Ga0116231_10003546_pt1 | contig 32345 bp, 23 predicted proteins | sample S1TSphgellanicum_2_FD_89695 | JGI IMG/M metagenome (GOLD analysis project Ga0116231, IMG submission 89695) | Host-associated microbial communities from peat moss isolated from Minnesota, USA - S1T2_Fd - Sphagnum magellanicum MG | ecosystem: Host-associated > Plants > Peat moss > Unclassified... | reverse complement strand
TAAATAAGGGTATGAAATACTGACGCTCAGCATTAAATGCTCCAGGCTCGCGAGCATTTAGAGAGCTACAGTACACAGAGCAGCAGCTGTGATTGGTTGAATGCGTTGAGGAAAAGAAAGGACTGTGCAAACTCAGTTTAGCACCAAATTGCTCTATTCCGTTTTCAAATTGGACCCGGGCACTTTTGTAGACCGGGCCTGAGTTTCATGCCCGGTTGAAGGTCAGTGTACTTTTTTTTCCTGTTTTCTGAAATCTCTTCCCCGATGTGACGAAACACGGTGTTCCAATGCCGTCTTTGCCTGACTTCACGGATAACTTTATTATGTGCCTAGCACTTGGGCTGTTGCCCTTATGCCCATACACCCAAAAACATGGAATGGGCTCTCTATGGTTAGCCTTTTCCTATAATGAGAAATTGTGTTGGAATTGGATTTGATTTTAGAAAATGCATTTAGTATGGAATCCCATGATATTGGAGGAAGAAATCAAATGGGTATGAGGAATTTGAAATATTAATGTTTTGTGGGATGGAGTGAACCAGCCCCTGTGACTGTACCAGTTGACGGTTGTCTCCATTGGATGGGCTGTGATTTTTCATTCGCCTCGTCACCCTACGTTAATCAATATTGTTTCACAGTCAAAAAAGTTCCGTTGACTTTTGACTTTTTTTTCGAGCCAACCCTGACCTCCATACTACCCTCCCACATAGTCACCATACTAACCTACTTACTTTGCATGGTCACCCTACTAACCTACTTACTTTGCATAGTCACCCTACTAACCTACTTACTTTGCATGGTCACCCTACTAGCCTACTTACTTTGCAGACCTACCTCTTAGCCCTACGTACCAGCTAACAAGCAATCCCTTACCTACCCTCTCTATCTTTTCCTTGCAAAACTTTTATCTTGTGGCAAAACTTATATCTCTTCATGGTTAAACTTTTCACTTGGCAAAACCTATATTTATTCTTCGTTAAAATGTTTTCTCTTGGCAAAACTTATATCTATTCTTGAATAAAATTCTAATTCTTGGCAAAACTTGTATCTCTTCTTCTAAACTTTTTTTTTTGGCAAAACCTATATCTCTTTTTAACTCAACTTTTCTCTTTTGGAAAAACCTATATTTATTTTTGGCTAAACTTTTCTCTATTGGCAAAACCTATATCTATTCTTGGCTAAACTTTTAATTCTTGGCAAAAAACATTTTTTTTGGCTAAACTTTTTTCTCTCAACAAAACCTATATCTATTATTGGCTAAACTGATATATTTTCTTCATTAAACTTTTTTTCTTGACAAAACCTATAATTTTTCTTGGCTAAATTTTTTCTCTTGGCAAAACCTATATCTATTCTTGGTTAAATTTCTAACTCTTGGTAAAACCTATATTTTTTTATTGGCTAAGCTTTTTTCTTTTGGGAAAACATATATTTTTTCCTGGAATTTTTTTTCTTTCTTGGCAAAACTTATATTTCTTATTGGCTAAATTTTTCTCTCTTGGGAAAACTTATATTTATTCTTGGGTTTTTTTCCCTTGGCAAAACCTATATTTCTTTTTGGCAAAACTTTTCTAACTCTTAGTAAAATTTATATTTCTCATTGGCTAAACTTTTCTCTCTTGGCAAAGCTTATATTTATTCTTGGCAAAAAAAATTCTCTCTTGGCAAAACTTATATTTCTTATTAGTTAAAACTTTCTTTCTTGGGAAAGCTTATATTTTTTCTTGGAAATTTATTTCTTGGCAAAAATTTTCTCTCTTGGCAAAGCTTATATTTCTTCTTGGTAAAACATATATTTCATTTTGGTTAAACTTTTCTATTTTGGCAAAACTTATATCTCTTCTTGGCTAATTTTTTTTTCTTTTGGCAAAACCTATATTTATTCTTGGTTAAATTTTTAACTCTTGGTGAAACCGAGACCTCTTCTTGGCTAAACTTTTCACTCTTGACAAAACATGTATCTCTTTTTGGTTAAACTTCTAAGTCTTAACAAAACTTATATTTATTTTGCCAAGAGTTAAAAGTTTAGCCAAAAGTCCACCCTTGCTAAACTCCTACCTCCCAACAATTCTTTTATGTCTTTTTTGGTTAAAATTATACCTTTCAAAAAAACCTTTATTTATTTTTGGCAAAATCCCTACCATTTATTATAATCTTTATGTATTAGATAAACCTTTACTTCTCAACAAAACCTTTCTATATTTTGGCTAAACCTATACTTATTGGCAAAACCTCTTTATTTTCTAGTTAACCCTCTACTTTTCTAGAGGGAAAAAAAATATTAATGGAATCCACAAAGTGTAAATTGAACTATAGTATATATTTTTTATAGAAATCAATTAAGGACATAAAAAATAATGTTGATTTTAATTAGAACAAATAACTAAGGAGGTAAGAGAAAATATTAAAAAATTCTTGTATTTTCAATTATCTTATTCAATCATTTAAATCATTAAAAATTTAATGAAAAACATATGGTTTGTAAAGGGGGGTTAAATTATATAGAGGTTGAGGGTTTAGGTTTTGGGTATTACAATATTCATGTCAACTTTAAGTTAACACCATGTTTTTAATGATTTGGGGTTCCTAAAACTAACACCTATTATATGGGTAACATGCAAGTATTGCTTACTATGCCAATTACTAATAGTGAATGAAAATTTAATCCTAACATGTAGTACCCACCTATGAAAATAATGCCATTTGTGACTAAAATCCCTTTTTTTTAAAGATTATTTTTCTAATTTCTTGTACTTTTATTTTTCATTTAAAAATTTGATTATCTTTTTCTTGTTTTGAATGATTTTTTTTCTATTTCCTATACTTTTATTTCTCACTTTAAAATTTTATTATTTCTTTTTTGTTTTACATGATTTTTCTCCTATTTCTTGTACTATTATTTCTCATTTAAAAATTTTATTGTCTCTTTCTTGTTTTAAATGATTTTTCTTTTATTTCTTGTACTTTTATTTCTCACTTTAAAATTCTACTGTCACTTTCTTGTTAATTTTTTTTTTTCTATTTCTTATACTTTTATTTTTCATTCTAACTTTTTATTGTCTCTTTCTTGTTTTAAATGATTTTTCTTGTATTTTTCGTACTTTAATTTCTCATTCTAAAATTTTATTGTCTTCTTTTTTTAATTATTTTATTCCTATTTCTTTTTCAAAATAAAAATTTTAATTCCTTTATTTTTCTTCTAAGTTTTAAGAAATCTAAATTATTGTAATTCCTTTGTTTTTCTTCTAATTTAAAACAAATTCAAAACTATCTTCATCATTGTTTGTTCATCATAAAATATGCATATTTTATGCCCAACATTTGGGTATTATGTGAAACATGAAAAAAATCTAGCCATCATTTTATGCTTCAAATGTGGATATTACTACTTTTTTTTTAAAACTTTTTCTTCTTTTAAGTATTTCTTGTCATAATGTCCACAAAAACAAAGATGAAGGTATTGCATAATATGGACCAATCATGTTGTGATGGAGCTTGAATGACAATGTACCCAAATTTTGCAATACCCTTGTGATAAAACTAGGGCCCTATTGGAACTAAAATGCAAAAAAACCAAGTCCTTGCAATTCCCATATTAATTCTACTACAAATTATATTTTGTTTATGTAAAGGTTTAATATGTGGGTATTGCAAAGACTTGCCCCTCCATCACTTAAGTTTAGGGTTACTAGAAAGTTCGAAAAATAATACCTACATCATCAATATCCAATACTAATGTCAAAGTATGGGTGAATGCAATTCCTACATATTTAATTGTGAATATTCATTGCATACACCAACAAAACAATACTTTCATCATATTTGTAAACATGCTGATACTGCATTACCTTCATCCAAAAACCCTTTTCTTCGTTATGAAATGAATTCATTAATAATACCTAAACCTACACTTTCATTATAACTCCATGTTGCATTACCTTCATCCAAAAACACATTTCTTCACTATGAAATGAATTCATTAGCAATACCTGAATTTAAAACTTTCAGTATAACCCCATGTTGCATTAACTACATCCACCATATGAAATCTTCACTATGAGAACAACAAAAAAAAACAATATTTGCATCAAGATGGCAAATCCCCCATTGGAAAGGTTATGGGATAGGTAATACCTTCATATATCAAAACAAAAAGTCATCGTGTCCCAAGTAATGTGTGAAATTCTATGCAATATTAAAAAGCATGCACATTAACTTATAACTATTGTACATTAATTTTTTTAATTAATATGAATTGGGGGGTTGATTTTCAAGCCATACATGTTCATTATTTAAAGTTGAAACCACTAACACATATTATGGTAATAGAGATTGATATGGGAGAATAATACAAGTGGAACTTTTTTTTTTCCTTATTCATGAACCCTCTTCCTATGGATATTTGCATGTTCTATCATGGTTTGATGCCAATCCTTCATTTTGTGCATTAAATTACCTAGGCCATCATTGATGTGATCAAACACCATGCCTAGATGCATGATCTCATTCACCTTGGAAAGGGGAATACTTTGGACATTTGATGCAACCACACACAATAATGATGTGGCATGGTTAATGAATTAAATCCCACCTTCTTTTACTTCATTGATGATTTCTTGCACTCCATCACCGATTTGGGCAAGGGCTCTTTCTGCGAGGGCATTTGAAATCGAAGGTTGGTTGTGATTTTTATTTCCCTCAACATTGGGGGAGGTATCATCCAATGTCAAAAGCCCACCCATGGTTCTTCAATGTCATCCTCATTGGGTTCCTCATCATTAAATTCATTGTCATAAAGGTGTAAATATGTAAGGTTCGCAAACATGGTGGCAAAACCTCCTTGATTGGATCCATACCATGTCCCACAATATTGAATAATATTATCCTTGGTGAGATCGATACACATAAGAAAGATAACAACTTAGTGCTTGCACAAGTTTTCACACAACACCCATTTACATGTGCAACAAATGTACTTGGTGAAAGAAAACAAAACCTTGTATGTCACATTTGGACGTTGTTGACTCCACACCATCCATGTATGGCCAATTTCATTAAAGTCATCCATCCCATGGGTGACATGGGTGTGAAGGATCAATGTGGTTTTTTCAACATTTGATTTCACAATGCACTACTACAAATCATGACCTTTTAGAAGGTCCAACTTGACCAAAGTGTTTGTTTTGACTAGAAGTGATGTCCATTTTGACTAGTGGGTTGGGGCATGAAAGACATGTGTTACTTTTTACTAATACATTTTACTAAAGTGATTTTTTTGACCACATGTCAATTAGTCATCTAGTCAAAAGGGACAAACAAAATAAAAAGGTCAATTAAAATGACCATGTTTTAGTGAAATTGAACATACTTATTTGATTAATTAAATAGGCCTAGGTCAAGGCTACCTATATACTTAACATACATAATTAACTAACCAAATATAATTAGCCTACTAGCTTATTAATTAGGTGTAGGTGACCTACCTAACATAATTTGTAGTCTATTAATAAAACTTAGGTAATTTTTATGTACATAACTTAATAGTTGAAGCTAAGTAGTCAAGCTAAACCTAACAAGGTATGTAATCGCCTAAAGGCCTAGTTCTAAGCTAGTTAAATAGATCAAAAATACTTACTTTATCAACCTACTTACCTACCCATTCACCGTACCTTATTTACTTAAAACATACATATTTACCTTACTTACATATTTACATTAACAACTAGCCAACCTGCCTACCTACCTCCCTATATATCTACCTACCTACATACCTACCCACATATACTTATTTATTTACCTTACCTTACTTAAAACATATCTATTTACCTTACTTACATACCTACCTTAACAACTAGCCAACCACCAACCTACCTACCTATTTAGTTACCTTAACAACCTCAACCTTACCCACTTATAACTACTTAATCACTTTAACAACCTCCCTACCTACTTACAAACCCTAACAACCTATTTACATACTTACCTACATACCCTAAACCTATACCTATTTATTTATCCTACCTACTTACCTACCCACTCATTATACCCTATTTAATTTAAACATACCTACCTTAAACAATTAGCTAATGAACCTACCTACCAACCTACTTAATCACCTTAACAATCTCCCTACATACCCAAACAAACCTACTTACATACCCTAACAACCTACCTACATACCTACCCACCTAAACCTAGTTATTTATCCTAGGTCTATTATGTACCAACTCATACCTACCTACCTATACCTACCTCCCGAACTACATCCTACTAATTTACTAAGTAGCTAGAATTATATTAGGTTTATTAGCTAGCAACTAATTATTACCTAAGTAACTAGGTAGGTCTATTAATTAGGTAACATATATCACCTAGCTACTATATAGTTCTTAGTTACTACATACTAATTAATATTCATTTATTTCATTTGAGTAAAACATGAAGAACAAATGCACTTCAAAGTTTGAACGCTGAAAAAGATTTGAAATGGAACATGTTAATAACAAAGTTTCACAAATTTTGTCACAAATTAAAGGTGTGGTGAGTTGGTTAAGGAGTTAGTTAGTACATGTGGCCAAAGAGGTCAAGGGTTCAACTCCCATTCTTTACTTGTGTAGGGGAATGTGTGAAGATGGCGTACAACCCTAGGCTATGGAATGTATGACTACCCGCCACAACCTAGGTGGGTAGCGAGCATCTACTTATGAACCTATTTTATGACCCACCTACCTACATCTAATTAGAAAATTCAGGTCCACATTTTTAAAATTAAAAAATTGACCCAAAAAAATTGTTGCCCAATTTTTTTGTTAATTGATTTGACCAATCAAATAATTCACCATTCAACTAGTCAAAAAGGCCACAATCAAATTGGTCATGTCAAAAACGACTTGACCAAAATGATTAAGGTGGTTTTTTTTACGAGTGACTAATAGGGGTACTTTTTTGGTCAAAATTTTCAATTGAAAAAATCATGATTTGTAGTAGTGATGGATGTAGTGTTTTCCAACCATTGTTGTGAGTATCCACATTAACCAATCAATCCGCCAATCTTGAAGCCCTTTTGTCTCCAAGGACAATTAATGTTTCAATGCCCCATGGTAAGATTCAATGGATCCTTGTGTGTCTTGTTTTGAATGCAACACTCGTAGAATCCGCACCATCTACAACTCTATGGTACCATGGTTGCATGTACATGAAAAATAAAATAATATGGTGGAGCGAAAATAAAACCCACCACAATGCTCATAATTCTTGTGGAGCATCATCAATGATGAAACATGAAAGTTTCCACCTCGGCATCTTCCTTTGAAGCTTTCTTTTCAAAGGACTAAACCACTCCACTAAATTGTTGCATGTTTGACAACTTGTAATGATCCATGTGACCAACATTTTGGTGTGTTGTGCATCAAACCCCATTAATGTGAACAAATGGAATTTCACATCATTGGTGCCAAAGGTGGCATCTGTCGAGATCGTCCCATGATCATCTAATGAAACCGTGGATTGCAATTGTGTTAGAATTTGGATCCCTATTGTGAATGGGACCTTAATTCCATTAATTTCACATGCATCTTGGAAATAAAACACGTCATCCAAATGATTAAATGCCCATGTGTGCATGAAAATGGCCAAGTTTTATGTAAATGTTAACTCCTTTTCTTGTGTTTATGATCTAAGTACGCAATGTCTTGTTGCCTAATGAAATCATCCTTCATCATGGTTTTTCATGTATTAACTTTATCCCACCATATCTCTTTGTGCTTGTCATATATTTGTTTAATGATGTAGTCTAACCCCAATTGAGTCCAAATGTGGTTGTTGAGAGCTTGTGACATTCATGGAGAAAAAAATGATGGTCATGCAATGGAATCAAAGTCATGTTTGCCATGTGTGGGTCCCCCATTGATCCGTGTGTGTGGTCAATGGTAGAAAATTTATTTTTGCCACCTCAAGTTGTGTGTATAATCACTTAATTGAATATTGAATTAAACAACTTCATTTAATGGATCAATTATGGTTTGGGTATCCATAGTTGTCTTCCAATCCATACCCACATGCATACCTACAAAATGTGCCATCAATTTCAATACTTAGGGTTGTGTACAATCACATAAAGAAATCAATTATATAACAAGAATGAATAATAAAACACCATACCAAATATGGCCAAAATGGTTTTGGATTTTAAACATCTTAATGTCCTTTTATGGAGGTATTTGCTTATAAATGTTCCATTCCATTGGAGAATCTTCATGGCTATGTTCACCATCTAGAAACTTTGAAATTCATGCATGTGGGATATATGCGCAATTAACTTTGATTATATATGCCCCTCCATGTCAAACATTATTTGTCCACACCAAATCTATGTTGTTAAATGGGGACCTTTCCAAGTTTTGGACTTCAATAGATTGAGATTTTGGAACATGGCCCATGGTTGAAACTAAATGTGTGTGACATGTAAGAAAAACATCAATTTGATGTAAATATGCAAAGACATGTACTTGCAATACCATCAATTGCATATTAATTTAAATCATTAACTTGATTGTATATACACACTTACTTTGAATGAAAGACCATAAAACCTAAGTATGGGTTCAAGGTGATATAATTTAAGATTCAAATGGTAAAAAATAATGGCAAAAGTTATGTAACCCTTGCCTTTAAAGTTGAATTATCTTCGTTCTCCTCCCAATGCCAAAAAAAAACTTGAGCTCATTTTTTATGTGTATTGGAAAAAACCTTACATCCAACTAAGATGTTCTAAACAATATAGGCCATGGATGCCATAATATTAATCTACAAAATAAAAAATTCCATAAAAATGCTTTTAAAACCGTAATCTTAATTTTGATGAGAAAGATTTGCATTCACCCTAAATAAAGTAAACATGACAACCAATGGAAATTTAACCTTCGTCTAAAACTAAACAATTTATTACAAATGCCCAAAAGAACCTTAAACCTAATTTTGACAAGAAAATTTTGCATCCACTTTACAAACTAATCACTACATAACCATAAATCTAAAACTAAGCAACCATATGCAAATGAACCTTAAATTGTTGTGCTCAAACCACTTATGCAACAAAATTTTCTACAATGACCTTAATTTAAATAACAAAAAATGAATTTGTTGCATAAATTTAATGACAAAATTTAACAAGTTTTTACAACTAATTTTTATACATAATTTTGGTTATTTTGGATTTCCATAAACCCCTAAATTTTGTAAAGACTATAAGTATTCAATACATGATTGCAAAAGAGATAACAAACAATCTTATGAAAATATTAAACAAAACTATAACGTGAATCTAATTTGGGGGGGGGAACTTAAACCATTAATAAAATGTAAATACAACAAATGGGAAAGTTTTCATCATTCATACTTTTGCCATGAAGCCAACTTTAGTCTCCTTTCATCTAATAGATGAGAGAAAAAAAAATAGTGGAAACTCCTTCTATATATATGAACAAAATTTTCTAGCAAAAACATTACCTTAAATTTAAACCCAATGTCCCCTTTGTTTATTTGAAGCATATAATATTAAATAGTTTATTTGTATTTTATGTTTTAATGTAGATCACAGAAAATGAAAAACGGGAAAACATTCTTAATGGTTAGAAAACCACCAATGGATGAACAATACTTACATGTTTATTTACCAAAAGAATTATGTTCACATTCAAAAGTAATATATATATATATAGGTATTGCAAATGCATCATCTTCATTGTGAGGAATTTATAGATGAGGGTATTGTAATCTTGACATGTTTTGGGTTGAAAATGCAAGTAGTTCATTTGACGAGTTCTATGTTAAACCCGGAACATAATTTGCAACAAAAGTTGAGGATTTTGCAATACTCGCATACTCAAATTGGCCATGTATCAATTCACCCTTTAAGGTTTAAATCATGTTAATAATGACCTTCAATCTTCATTCATGAAAACATTGCTTAAATCCTCTATCATGGCCACAAAATGTGTTCGCCTTTTTAGATGTAGGTATTGTTCATTAGGTTTCATCCTTACTGTAATCCATTTTCAGTGTATGGGGGTGTGTGGTGTGTGTGGAATATAACATAAGGGGATGAAGGCCCAAAATCTACAATTAAGAAAATTGGATTTAAAAAGTAAAAGAGGTGGATTGATACAAAAATGTTCAAGTAACCATACTACAAAAATATGGTTACATGCCAAAAAAGATCATCACAAGTTAAGTTATAATGGTTCAATACAAAAAATGTGTGTACATGCATTAAAACATGACTACAAGCTTTACTATAATGGCCTATTTATATTTCTATGATGAATTATCCGAGGAGGATGAATTATATGTGATGCCCATGGTCACACGATAGTTTGTTGTAGCTACTATGGCTTTTGCCGCATGCTGATGAGTGAACAATCAATGGTGCTCAAATGTAAGTCAAATTGCATTGACCATAAAAGCTTCCTTTCTTGTGCTTCGAAACCTAGCACAAAAAAATCCTTTATTGTTGAGAGGTAAAGATTTACCTAATACATAAAGAGATTATGCTAAGTAACATGGGTTTTGCCAAAAATAGATAAGGGTTTTGTTGATTTAGGTATAGGTTTAACCAAAAATATATAAAATAATTGTTGGGAGGTAGGAGTTTAGCCAAAGAATAAAAATGTTTTGTTGAAAGGTCAAGGTTTAACCAAGAAGAGATATAGGTTTTGTCGAGAGTTAGAAGTTTAGTCAAAAAGATATATAGGATTTGTTAAGAATTAAAAGTTTAACCAAAAAAAGATATATGTTTTGCCAAGATCGATCGAAACATTTAACCAAGAAAAGATATAGGTTTCACCAAGAGTTAAAAGTTTAACCGAGAATAGAAATAAGTTTTGCCAAGGAAAAAAATTTAACCAAGAATAAATATAGGTTTTGCCAAGAAAAGATATAGGTTTTTCCAATAGTTGAAACTTTAGCCAACAATAGATATAGTTTTCTCCAAGAGATAAAAGTTTAGCCAAAAAGAAATATAGGTTTTACCAAGAGAAAAAAGCTGAACCAAGAAGAAATATAAGTTTTGAGAAGAGATCATAAAAGTTTAGCCAATAAGAAATATAAGTTTTGCTAAGGGTTAGAAGAGTAGCCAAGAATAGATATAAGTTTTGCCAAGAGAAAAAAATTTAGGCAAGAAGAAATATTGGTTTTCCCAAGAGAAAAAACTTTAGCGAAGAAGAGATATAAGTTTTACCAAAAGTTAGAAGTAAATTTAGCCAAGAATAAATATAGGTTTTGCCAAGAGAAAAAAGTTTAGTGAAGAAGAAATATAAGTCTTGCCAAAAGAAAAATGTTCAACCAATAAGAGATATAAATTTTGCCAAGAGTTAAATGTTTTCCCAAAAATAGATATAGGTGTTGCCAAGAAAAAATAATCTAGCCAAGAAAAAATATAGGTTTTGCCAAGATAAAACTTTAGCCAAGAAGAGATATAGGTTTTGCCAAAAGATAGAAGTTTTGCTAAGAAAAGATAAGTACATGGGGAAAAAAATTGATTGTTAAAGGGCGGGCCAAAAAAAAGTTTGACTAAACCCTTTTTTATTTTGGGAGGTTCAATAATTGGGATGAAGATGAGGTTCATCCCAAATGGAATGGAATCATGGGGGCTACATCACTCCAACCTGTTTTGTCAACCATTTAATGATTCTCAAATTCAATATTGAATGACAAAACTATCTATGTATTTTTCTATTGTAGAAAGAATGTTTATCATAATTTAAATACTTGGGCTATGCATTAATTTGGACTACCAGTGACAATGAAATGATTTTAAAAATGGTTTGATTTTGTGGAAATTAAATTCCATTTGTTTGAAAATATCAAATGGCACAACATGTAACTTGAATTAAATACAAATTTTTAAATGGATTCAAATTCATTGAATGGAATTCAAATTCTTATATTGAATTCAATTCAAGACAATATTTTTCTCCTTTGAATTCAATAGTGTTAATGATCTCATTGAGATTTCAATTGAATTGAATTCATAAAAAATAACTAAATTCAATTAAGGAACGACGCGTTAATTCACCTTTTTAATATGTGCAAGTGGGTTGGTGAAAGGAGTGAGGTAGTTTGGTGCCAACTATTGGACCCTATACATGGTTCACCTATAAACCAATTGTGATTATCTTTGTCATTAGAATTTACTCATTTTAATTTACTTAAGGAAATAAATAATGTATTTTCAATGCCATCAAGTGATAAATCACCATTGTATTTTAAATCTTAAAATTGCATCAAATGTTAATAGTAAAAATCCACCCATTTTACATATGGTTATTAACATTTCATAATGATGGAAAATTATTATAGTTATACATAAAGTTCCTTAAATAGGGCATTGAAACCTTTAGTTTTGTTGCACACACACACACACACACACACTCCCGAGCTTGGCATCACGAAGGCGCCGTGCAAGCGAGCATTCAGGTCAAAGGGCTCATAGGGGAGATTGGTTCAAGGCGTGGCACACTACATGTAAACACCGAGTCTGATGTCCAAACAACGCAAGGGGTGCTAGGGATCCAAATTACAGATTGCCTCATGCAAACATGCTGGGCAAACAAGGGATTCTCGGCCTCTTGCGCTAAGAAAGGGCGTTGGCCAGACATGGGACGTTATAAGTTGTCACTCACTGATGCCAATTTCCCAGGGTGCCATTGATGCATTTAGGGAACCTGCTCGTGAAGTGGACGAGGTCGACTGGTGCTCTGCGCCTTTTCATCCTGGTTTTCCATAAGGTCTTTGAGTGGATTCATTTCCCCTCAAGGATTGGTGGGGGCAAACACGGGGTGAGGGCAGGGCGCGCTAGGTGGTGGACTCTTGGATTACCTAGTTGATCATGCCAGTAGTCATGTACTTGTCTCAAAGATTAAGTGATGCATGTGTAGGTATAAACTCTTTTGTACCATGAAACTACAAATGGCTCATTAAATCAATTATAGTTTCTTTGATGGTACCCTGCTACTCGAATAACTGTAATAATTCTAAAGCTAATATGTGCACCAACTCCCGACCCCACAAGGAGAAGGGACGTATTTATTAGATAAAAGGCTGATGCGGGTTCCCCGGTATTGCGATGAATCATGATAACTCTGTCAAATCACACAGCCCTGGTGCCGACAATGTTTCATTCAAATTTCTGCCCTATCAACTTTTGACGGTAGTATAGAGGCCTACTGTGGTGGTGACGGGTGACAGAGAATTAGGGTTTGATTCCAGAGAGGGAGCCTAAGAAACGGCTACCACATCCAAGGAAGGCAGTAGGGGCGCAAATTACCCAATCCTGACAAGGGGAGGTAGTGACAATAAATAACAATACCGGGCTTTTACAAGTCTGGTAATCGAAATGATTACAATCTAAATCCCTTAACGAGGATCCATTGGAGGGCAAGTCTAGTGCCAATAGCCACGGTAATTCTAGCTCCAAGTTGTTACAATTAAAAAGTTCGTAATTGGATCTCGAGGCGGGGCAGGCGGTCCGCCCTCTTTGGGGGTGTGCACCAGCCTCCCTGTCCTTAGTGCCGGGGATGTACTCCTGGCCTTGACTGGTCAAGACGCGGATTTGGCGACGTTACTTTGAAAAATTAGAGTGTTCAAAACAAGCCTATGCTATGAATACATTAGCATGGGATAGCGCAATAAGACTTTGGTCATGTTGTGTTGGTCTTTGGGATTAGAGCAATGATTAATAGGGATGGTTGGGGGCATTCGTATTTCATTGTTAGAAGTGAATTTCTTGGATTTACGAAAGACGAACTTCTGCGAAAATATTTTCCAAGGATGTTTTCATTAATCAAGAATGAAAGTTAGGGGCTCGAAGACGATAAGATACCATCCTAGTCTCAATCGTAAGTGATGTCGATTAGGGATCAGCGGATGTTGAATCGATGACTTTGATCCCCAATTTGTTCCCATGAGAGCTTTGTTGTAGATCATGTGTGTGTGTTTGAAAACTTGTTGTGTTTGAATGTGTGTGTTTGGTGTCAAAAGAAATCAAGGGGAAAAAAGAAGAAAGTTTTTATTGTTGTGGGAGAAGGAGAATATGACCACTCAAAGAACATAGAAAAAAACTAAAACTTGTAAGGGAAAGATTAATTACTAAAAAGAAAAGAGAGGTCTTATGGAGTTTTGTGTGCAAAGAAAGAATAAGGAGAAGGTGCAAAGGAGTGCAAAGGAGTTTGCAAAGCAAGGATTTTCATGCATAATAATGAGTCAACTAAAGTAATAGTTGGTAAAACAAGCACATGGAAAGGGGTAATAACACACATAAGAGTGAAAGACTTTGGGTTAGTCCAAAAGGTTTGAAGCTTTGTCCATCTTGCAAATGAGGTGTAGAAATTTTTTCACAACTAGAAAAAATTGCAAAGAGAGAATTAGTGAGTGATGGTGTTAACGAGTAATCTTAGGAAGTTGAGGTTTATAAACACCAAGAGGTCTTCTACAATTGTCACATTGATTTATTTTATTCTTTCATTACAAACTTTGATTCATGCCCTAATTGGCACACGACATTTACAATCCCTTAAGCACTTTCACAATGAGCCTCCAATGCAGCACTCTTATCCCCATGTATTCCAAAACCACCCCGCCACAAACTCAAGTTCTAAAGTTGTGTGAACACCTTGCTACCACCTCTCCTTACTGTAATGTCAAAAGATAGACTCTACCACATTTGCACCTACACAAAACCCTTCCATGTTATGGTGATTCCATTGCATAAGTAAATGGTATAAATTTGTGGGTGAGATTTTGGAATGGCATGTGCTAAAGATTGTTAAGCATGACAACCTCTTTCAATGTCAAACCATTTATTAGACAAGCTACTTTCTTCAAAAGGAATCACAATTTGGAACCATATGTTTAAATTATTGCTTACAGATTCAAGATTTAATAAAACCCACCAATAATAATTCACAAATTGTAAATGTAATTTTTGAGTAGAAAGTTTGATTGTTTGGATTGTTGTGCATTTCATTTGCATGTGTGATGTGAATTGAAGGTACACCAACCATTTGTGATTTGAATTGAACCTTTTCATGTGTTTTGTACAAGTATTAAGGTTTCATTAGTGATTGTAGGTGCATTAGTAAATGGTGTGCAGTTATGCAAAAGGCATGAATTATGGGCACTTGGCAACATGAATAACATAGGGGTTAAATCATATGTAACATGGCTTTTTGAGCTTTATAAATGGTTCATAACTTGCGAAATTTGCATTTTGAGCTATATAATACGTTGATGAATTGTATTTTGACCTTTGGGAATGGTTTAGAGTTTGAAGAATCGAGTTTCTAAAACCTTTATATGTGGGTTTTTGGCTACAAGAGAAGGTAATTTGAATCCATGTTGTGCTCTACAACTTTTGGACTTTACATTTTGTATTATGTCTTTTTTGTATGTGGTGGGGCACAACTCTTTGAAAACATGAACTATTATCAATACTTAACAATTTGACATAAATGTGGGGTTCTAAAGCTATGAGAGAAGTCATTTTGACCGTTGTTTGTGGGGTGCAACTTAAGGAATTTGTTCTATGAATTCTACAGTTGGTTATGAAATATATATATATATATATATATGGCATTTTGGCCTATATAAGTGGTGGGTAGGTGCTCTCGGTAAACTTTGTAAGAAAGTAATGAAATATGGGAATATGCATTTTAAGCTTTACATGTGGTACATGGTCCTTGGAAATGAATTTGTGACATCTATAAGTGGGTAATGAGAATTGAAGTATGCATTTGACCTTTGTGGGGGTCCCCTAGCCTTTGGGAATGAGAAAGAAACTAATTTGCATTTGAAAATGAAAAGGAAAATTTATATTGGAAATTGAATCCTCAATCTTGTAAATATTTTTGGTTATTTGAATATGTATTTTGAGTACCCCATGTGGTTTATAACTCTTGGAAATTGAGTGTGATGTTCACAATGGGTAATTAACTAATGATCGTGTGCATTTAGAGATTTGCATGTGGTTTTTAGCTCTTGGAAATTGTGTCGTTAGTTCTATATTAGGTAAAAACATATGGAAGGTGGCATTTGTGAAATTTTAAATGAATTGTTGCTCTTGGAAAGTGGGCTTGGTGTTTGTACTCTTGCAAGCTCTTGGAAATGAGGTAAATAATTTGTGATGTAATGAGTTTTTGGGAATGAATGATTTGAGTTTGTAATCCAACGAACATCACAAATCGAAGAATGCATGTGCCTTTATGGTGTTGTGTGCGTATAGTAGGTACGACATATTGTTGGCTAATGTGGATGTGACACAAGATGTTATTGAAGACTCCTAGCTTTTAAAGGCTTGTATGCATAAGAGGAAAACACCTAGGAAAAAGAAAGTGCAAAGATCCATTACGAATATTTGCATTTGGGTACCATGGCCATAAGCTACAAGATTAAATTTTCCATCTATTCTAGTGGCAACAAATAATTGACACAATTAATTTTAATGGTGGTGTGAGAAGTACCCTATATTGATTACCAAGCTACATACATGGAAAATACTTTGAAGGATTGAAATTGTAAGATGTTTTGAAGGAAATCAGAAAGGTTTGAGGAGGTTGTCCTACAATGTGATGTTGGCATGATTGAAAGTATTAAATGATCATGCCACCAATAACATGTTCAAAAGGTGATAAGATTTCATTGAAATGAAGCTTAGTACATTATTATCATCTCTTATTATATACTAGTTTTATGAAAGGAGATTTTTTTAGTTCGACTTCTAGGCCTTCTACTCCCCCAAGCTTTTCATTAGGCCCAACCAACGAGTCAAATGATGAAGATGAAAGTGTCTTAGGTCCAATCTAGGAACCTCATAATTGTGAGATTTTTCTTTCAAATGGGTTTTAAGACTTGAGATGCATTGTTAATTATCAAGATGGATAGCATTCCTTTAAGTTTGTCAATTGGTATCAAGGGTAAAGAACCATGCTAGTTTTCAAGTTTATAACATAATGTAAATATAAAGTGCACTCCCCAACTCCCAAGTAAGAAACAAGGGTGAGATCTCTAGGATGGGCCTACAACAAACTCGTGAGCAAGTGAATTCAAATGAAATCAACTTGCACAAATTGAGAAAGAAGGTAGTTAATGCAAGTTGGAATCAAAATGATGCACAAAGGAGCCATGGGGGAACCAAAATAAAAGTTACACCATGGTTTAGACTTGGAAAGGGACCACCTCCTCATTTCCTATAATATTTTGTGATTGGCAACAAAAGGTTGCATCAAAATGACCCAAAAAAATAACATTTTTGGAGTCTTAAAATTTCATTTCTCAATTTTGTCAAGTTACAAGAATCTTGTAATTTTGTGGGTTCATAATTCTTCCATAATTTTTTAAATTCAAAATAAGCAAAAGGAAAAGTTGTAACCCTTGAAAATAAATTTTTGATGTTCACATGTTCAATTTGAATGTCATTTGACTTTTGTTTTTTGAATTTTAATGATTGGAAATCAAATTGTTAATTTGACTCTCAAGCATTTGTTTGGCCATAATTCCAAATGGAGTATATGATCTCACTTTTGATAATTTTGCTTCAAAACCTTTCCAATGGTATATTGGGGGCCTAATTTAGAACATGTTTACAAATTTGTCCCAAATATTTGGAATTCTTATGAGACTACAATTCCCAAAAAATTTGTCACTTGAAAGTGCTTAGGATTCACTTCCTTACACTTTTCCAAATTTTTGGGAATGTGTTAATTAAGTCTTGAAACACTTCTTGAACCCAATCCCATTTTCATGCCTTCACCTTAGTTGCAAGCCCAAGGCTAGGGTCACAACAGTTGACATCAACCATGAACAAAAGAACAAGGCACGATGATTTTCAACTTCAATGTAGCCTAGGAATTATAAGTAATTTTAAAAGGGGAGTTTCAAGTAGTCAAGTTTAAAACATGCCTAGACTTGTAACTAAAAGTCCATGGCCCAATTATGGTTTGTAAGGCTAGGAAGATGGTCACCAATGATCTTGTATGTAAAGTTCATCCATCATTTATGTAGGAAGCTAGTGAATAAGGTTGCATATTAAAAAAGGTATAAATACTTTGGTTTTGTGTGAGATCAAACCTCTTCATGAACCTTTTCAATTTTCTCTTCAAGCCACCAATACCCCACTCCACCTATGTACTTTAAATCTTGCATGCATTTTGTTGTATGCTTACATTCCATCATGGTATACATCGTGGGGACTAGTTCCTATTTCCTTTTCATTTATATTATCAACAATTTTTTTCCCATATGCCTTAAATCATGGGTAGTAAGTGCCCAAAGTAATCATCACCATGAGTAAAATACTAGCCCCAATCCTTGTAATGCTAAAATGATGAAGGATGCTAACATCATGGAAAATATTAAAATAGCATGTGTTTATGTAGACGAACATGCCATTGTGGTAAAAAAATATTGTTATTCATAGATGTAGCTGATTCCATCCATTGATTTATGTCATGTGTGCCTTATCCCTCAGAGGTTTTTGAATCTCAACCAAAGTCCACCAATGAACCCCATGTAGCCTAGTAACTTTTGTAGATGTATACCCAAGGTAACTCTCTCCTAGATCATAGGACAAATCTCATCCACATGTGAGTCATTAATGCAAGATGAAAAGAAAAGTGCTCATCACACAAAGTCCTTGGACTAGTTTCACATGAAGGAATCATACATCATGACATTGTCATGCTTCATGAACATAAAGTTCAAAACTTGTTGATCAAAGGTCAACTTTGATGGTTTCTTTAAAACAATAGATGTCTCACATATTCTTCATATAGATGCTTCATGTCCAATCATAGGCACACAAAAGATGTCAAATTTTCAAACATTGTGATAGTGAAATTGGTCAAGTGGGCAAAAGTATCCTTGGAATAAAAAGTGGGAATTATTACAATTTTAAAAATAATTTTAATGATCATATTTCTAAACTTTGAAAATTCATAACTAAATTATATCGTCTCAACTACTAATATATATTATCAAATAGAATACCATCAAAGGTACATTAGAAAATTTATTCTCAAAACAAAAACCAAAAAATATTTCAAAATTGTCTTCCTAACCAAAAAGTTCAAAAAAAGGAAACACAATGACATTGTTGAGATTTTTTCTTAATGTGATGAGTAGGAACATCAAAATACAAAATATTTTTGGTATCATTAAAAAGTCTCAAAATCTATACAACCTAATAAATGTATTCACTAAATTTTTTTAATGAAAATCCTTATTTAAATATTGTTTCCTATTTATTTGTAAAGTTTGATGGGTCTTTTAAAATGAAAGTATGATATTCCTAGTCATACCACTTAAGGACGATTTTGCTTAAGTTCTTAAACAATGCCTAGGGTGGATTTCATTTTAGCTAACACATCCCAAACACTTATAGTAAGGTCCACAAATTACATGGCCCCCCTTCCATCCCATGTGAGTTGAAGAATCTCTAGAATTGCATGTAACATATCCACATTGAAAGAGGAATGTAGCCTCTTCATCCATGTCATACAAAATTTCATCATCACTTGAAGAAGAGCTAGAGCCTAGAGAAAAATTCATTAGCCAAAAAAGACAAACACATGAGAAAGAACAAGAAAAAAAGAAATGAGAAAGAGAAGAGGAAAAGAAAAAGAAATGAGAAAAATGAAATGGGCAAGAGTAGGGCAAAAGAAAAAACAAATGAGAAAATGAAGAACACCAAAAAATAAAATGATAAAGAACAAGAGAAAATCAAATGAAAAAAAGTTGGGAAGAGGAACTCTTATTTATTTAATCCCATGTGAGGCATAAAATTGTGTTTAAGCCCTAAATCTAGCTCTAAAACCCTAACCTTAAACCATGGCTTTTGACTTTTAAAAGATAGAAACCCACATACCTTAAAAACTTAAAATCCCCCTTTTTTTGGGGGGGCAACCCATATTTTCCCAAAAACTTTTGCTTGATTTCTACTTTTGGGAACCTAGTTCCCAACTTTGATGTTTGGTCCCCAATTTGGCATGTTTTACAAACAACCCAAACTTGGGGATGAAGTGGAAAATTGGGGCTCAAACTAGGGCCCAACTAGGTAAGACAAAAAAAAATTATATCATGTAAAATAAATGTTTGTTTGTGTGAGGTTTATATAATACCTACCTCTTTCATGAATATGAAAAGACATGTTTTGGCATATGTTTAATTTTCACAATAAAGTTGTGCAGTTTACTAGCGTAGAATTTTATTGGAAAATAACATGGGGTGAAAAATGATGTTATTGGAAATGAGTGGGAACATAAGAGAACATGTTGGAGATCACTTGGGAATTTATGCAAATTTATTGGGGAAAGGTAGAAGGAAGAGGGAAAGATGGCTGGGCGGGGGGGGGGATAGGGAAAAGGGGATATAGAAATGGAAATATATAGAAAAATATTAAAGAAAGGAGGGTGAAAACTTAGAAGGAGATATGAACGATTGTTGCAAAAAGAAAATTGACAACATGAATGAAATTGACCATAAAATACACTTGTCTATAGATGGATGAAATGTGATGATATGAACAAAACTAACTTTTTGAAAGGAATCTTCAATAAAATGGAATTGTATAATGCATGACTAGAAGAAATTAATTCAAGGACATACTTTATTGTTTGTATGGATTTAGCTGGGTCCATTCAAACTAAGTAGCAAATTTCTCCTTTCAAAAACCATAACTTTGACACTTCTCATAACTTGCATGACTTAAAGCCTTTTTCCCCTAAATTATAAGGGTTCAACCTCCTTCAAAACGTGGGTTTTTAAATCCTTGCAAATTTTATTATATATTAAAATCCTCTCCATTGATAACACTAAAATGGGTTGTGCATTGTTGGATGTATAATATGGATGGATGAAATTGAATTCAAGTAAACAAGGCTTTTCAAAGGGGTTAGTAAAGAAAAATGGTTATTATATATATGATTAATGCTTAACACAAAGTAACTGGCAAAAGGTTGACCTAAAAAGAACTTATTCATATTAAGGTAGATATGCAAACATAATATTCAATTGATGGTAAATGCTAAACCAATCAAGCAACCTAGGCAATATAAGACCTAATTATGCTTTGAAAGTATGAGAATATTTGGATAAGTTGTTCAATGTGAGATTCATTGCAAAATTACTAGTGGTGATAGCCATTGAGATAAACGAATTCAAACCAAAATTATAGTCATAAATGACACTTTTAGTCCCCTGAAACAAGTCACAAAATGGGTTTTTTCCGCTAATGTTGGGACAACACTTGGAAGCCAATCTAAAAAACTTGTGATCATTGTTAACATTGAAGGGTTTCCATTGGTCCCAAGTCAGGTGTAATGGATGTTTGTTCTAAAATGCCACACATTTAGATTGTTGTAAAAGACAAAAACCATAATTGTCAAACTCTAGAGAAGTTGAAGGAAATGAAAGATAATTTGGACAAGTAGCTTTAATATATAGAACCGAGTTTGAAATTTGAACACATGTAACTTGTGGCTACATATAGCCTAATGAGATAAGATGAGGCAATTGGTACAAGATTTACCAATTAGGTATGGGGTGTTGGGCCACTAACTAAATTTCCTTATTTCTTCAAGGCTATTGTTTAAGATACTAAAAAATAATGCAAATAAGGGGTAAGGAGTTGAAGGCCTAAGAAGTATACAATTGATGTGTGGGCTATTTTGACCTAGTATTGGGATAGACTATAATTTGTGAAAATGCAAAGGTGCCTTAATAATGCATAGGTGCCAATGAAAAATGTATTTAAGTGAGGTTGCGATGGGCCAATGCAACAATAGGTTCATATAGTAATTGGAAGGTTATCACATTTTAAGGCATGCATGGACAATTCTAAGATTGTAATGGTGAATTTCTAGTTTTGTATAAAAGTTATGTTAGTGTTTCAAAATGTGTTCATGAAAGCAAAATGCAAGTACATGGATGGACACTATTGTTGGGAGAGATACAAAATGGGAGTGCTGATTTGATGAACAATTGTGCTATTATGGTGTGAGTTGTTTAGGTTCGATTTTGTGTGCTTTATAGATAATTTAGTTATGGAACAATTGTCTATAAACATAGTAAAGGTATATATGTTTTAGTTTCAATGGTTGTGGACTTTTCATACCATGAATGAAGTTATTTTGGCCCAATTTGTGATGTGAAGACCATTCATGGGTTTATGTTTAAAAGTGACAAATACTTAAAACTAAAGAAATAAAAACTAATGTGAATGATTAATTGAACACATGACATTAACAATGGATCAATGTAAGGTCTTGCCAGTAAGTTGGACGACTTCATGATATGGGGAGTTGTAATAGATAAAAAACATGGCAAGCCTTCAACTTCAATGGGAGAACTAAAATTTTACATCAAAAAATTGATCACCATATAACTAAACCTTTGTGCAACAACTAAAGGTAAGAATATATGGTTATGGAACCAATTTATGCACATTGATGCAATTTGATATAAAAACATGTTACATTTGATGCAAGGTGACATAAATATTATGCACTTTGATGCAATCTAATGTAAAAATTATGTATGCATGACATAACAAAAAAATTGTTAGATTGTGGCAAGGAATAAGGTGTGACCTCACAAAAGGTAAAACATTAAGTTTCTATGTTAGGTATGTGTGTGGTGATAATGTCAATTGTGGGGTGAAAACACATTACAAGGGGGCTGCTTTAGGCAATAATTTTTTTTGGGTACATTTTGTATTATTTTGGGGGCAATTTTTCTTTGATTTCATCAAGCATTTTGATAAACACATATGATCGATTTTGATACAAAAGCCTCTAACATAATTCTTGTTATTTTTCAAACAAATGTTATTTTTCAACACATTTATGTTTGTTTAAATGAAAAACTTATCTAGATGTTTTTTATGAAATTGTTTGAGTCAAACTTTTCAATTGTAAATGATATGGTATAATCAATTCATATTCAATATATATTTAAGTATTTCATCAAGTTTTGCAATTATTTGAATCATTTTTACAATATATTTGCACTTTGTAATATATTGTGACAACATGTATTCTTTCACAAATATTGGTAGATACAAAATTCCTATTTTATATTTTGGTCAAAGTTTGGACTAAATCATATCATGGAACTAATATTAATAAATTCTGCTCAATTATATCCACTCATATCTAAGTTCAAAACTTCAATCCAATCATGCAAAGTATGGAAAAAAATCAAAATAACAAAACTAGCTATGGAGTTGAAGCTTTTCTAGAAAACAACATGCTCTTCTTCCATACTCTCAAAAAATCAATATTCTACAAAAAAAATCCAATGCCTTACCCAAAATGATCATTAAAAACAATCTAATGATCAATTCAAATTCAAATGGTGATGAAAATTATGTAAACTAGTTAGTAAACCTTAGGAAAGTAATCAAATAAATACTTCGTTAACATTACCCCACCTGTACTTTGAATTACATCTTGAAATTTAGGATCAACATACGTTAAGAAAGCTGAATCAGTTTTCTATTTATAATCTTGTGGGTCAAAAATTTGATGCTGATCTTGTTGTACTACAATCTAATCTATTGATGTTATAGACTATTCTTCTAATTGAATAAAAGGTTGATTTTCTATTGTGTTCATAATCTATTGTTGTAATTTTTATACCTTTGTTTGCAATTGTGCACTTGATTGTTGATCCATTGTTATCTATTCCTATGATTACAACTTTGACATGACTTATATTTGTTATTATGACTACAAATCTAATGTTGCTTGAATATGCTATTATGACTGTAAAAGTGATGTGATCTAAGTCTACTCTTGTTGTTGTAATTCTAATGTTGGATCAATTTGATCCTCCTGTATTTCCTCAATTTTGTGTTTTTCAATTTTCATCCACTCTCCTATTTCTGTAGTTATAGATACATATTCTTGGGAATTAACTTCTTGTGGAACAAATTTTAATGGTTCTAGACTCTATTTTGATATAGTTTTCATACCTCTAGTTTTTTTATGGGAACTATCCCTTCCTCCTCCAGGGTATGTTGGTTCCTCCTTTATTGTTCTTGTTTCTAATGGTCTTTGGACCATTAGTTTATCCTTTTTTTTCTTCCTCATATGAGGTTTCTAATTCTAGAGTCAAAATTAAAGGCTCATACTAGAATAATTGTATGACCTTTTCCATTTGGGATATCTTATGCATGTAGAGCTTTTCATTTCTTTCATACATTCCATAGACTTTTCTTATATCCTTCTAAACTATATCTTGCACTACATTCCACCAAAGATTTGCATCTTTTTCTTTCATAGTTTTGCCTTGAGTTTTACCTTAAACAAACTATGTTGTTTCTTGAGTTCATTTTTATTTTTGAAGACATTATCATAGTTGAAAGGTTTGATTCCCTTGGCCTATTCCAAAACTTGTTGTAACCTTTCATTAACAACCATCTACCTCTGTAGGTTTCTGTCCATTTATACTTGTCTCTACTTAGATTACTTATGTATTTCATTTTTGGATTGGCATACATTACTAATCTCTTCTTTAGCTCCTTCTACTACTTCAAGAGAGTCTACTCCATATTCTTGTAATATTTTTGAAGTTTATTATGTTCCACACTCAGAGAATCCTTCTCTAACTTAAACTTCTAGTAACTAACATCCGTCTGTGTTAGAGTTGCTTGCAAAGAATCCCTCTCAACTTTAATCTTCTTCAGATCCTTAATATGTTTTTCCATGTTGTTGAACTTATGTTTGGTTGTCTACAATTATGCCAATACTTCATTATTCTCATTCTACTTCACCTGCAATTTTGCTCTAAGCTTTTGCTCCCTCTCCAAAACTCCTTAGAACTTTTGAACAAATTTGTCTTTTTCCTCTATGATATGTCTGTTTTTTTATTTCTAGATCAAAAAATCTGACCAAAATATTGGTCATTTGTATGTTGTATTTTGTTGCCTATTGAAACATACTAGCAGTTCCCCTGTGTTCATCCAGCTCTACTTCTAATCCTTGTACACACATTGGTGTATGAAATTTAGGAATCTGTCCCTTGGAATTAGTATATGAAGATCTTAAACTTCGGTGTGAAGTCTAGATATCTCCAAAAATGTTTATTCTTGTAGCAAAACTTGGTCTTAAAGGTGACATACCTTCACAACTATGGTATTGGACTAGGTTGTTACACATTAGGCAAATATGGTTCTGCCTCTTGCATTTGCTCCTCTTGTTCATCCTAGGCTTGAAATTGTGGCTCCCTTTTGGGCCATCTCTATTGCTCCTGCCCATCTAATCTATTCACTTGCTTTGGAGAGATCTGTGGTTTTATGTTTGACCTAGGAGACCTTGACTTTTCCTTTGGTCTCTAATGTTGTTGCTATTTTTTTTTCAACAACTATGCTACCTATTCTGGTTCTTTCTCCTTCTTAGGAGAAATATTTGCAAGGTTCAGAGGTTTTTTTTTTTTTTATGAACCTTTCCCTCAAAGTTTGTTTCTTCTTCTTCTCTTTCTATGGTTGCTCCCTTTGCTTCTTCTTCTCTTGTGGTTTTGCTCCTTTGACTAAAAACTATTTCTAAAATAGAACTTCTACAACAATAGCAAAATGACATACATCCTTCTTAGGCTCTCTCTTGGCAATTCCTTCAATCATGTTCTTTTGACATTTGTCCCACCTAATCAACTCTTTGACCAACCGAAAATACATAACTGCATCCCAATTCACAGATTTTCCATTATTTGCTTTAGAGATCATCATGGTAGATTTGTTGTTAAAGTAATGCACCTTATCTTTTTGATAGATAATGGGTAGAATTGCAACAATCCTATTGACATACTATGGTTTCATTTTCTTAACAACCCATCCTTCATTGGTGTTGTAAGTATTTGGAGCCTTGTCAACTATATATGTTAAAGCTGCTCTATCATCTAACATTTATACTTGATTTGCTTTTGTTTCATTTGTATGGCATATTTTAAGAACTTCTTCCAATAGATGTTTATTTATGATTATCTACTCCTTTTCCATCAAAACTTTTGATTTTATTGTGCTTAAAATCCAATTTATAATTGTTCAAAGTTTCAACTAGAATATTATGATAGGGAATCTTCCATTCAATTTCAAACAAGCTTACCAAGTCGGCTTTGTTTGCCCATTTTTTCTCCTCCTCCCCAAGACTTGTCAAGAGCGAAATGTTCTTTAGATTGTTATTGTAATTATGCTTTGTTGGAGTGAAAATATACTTAACCTCATCATCTTGTGAAGTCTTGACCTTTTTTCCTTGGAGATTGGCAGCCATTTCTTATTGAGTCCTTTTGTTGTGTTTTTTATTTTGAAATTGGGTCTTTTCTAGAGTTTGCTCCTATGTAGGCTCCTTTTGTTGTGATGGTCTTTCTTGTTGTTGTTGCAAATCATTCCACTCCCTCTGTTCTTTAGAGTCAGAAATCAAAATCGGGCCAACCTATTCACTCGTGCTTGCCTCTCTTCTAAACTTCCTAAGCTTGAACTTCCTCAAAGTTTCTTTGCAATATTTGTTGTTCTTTCTAATTGTTTCAAAAGCTTTCTCAAACTTAAACAACGGAGAAGATCTTTGAAAAGAAGAAGAAGAATAAGCAGGAGATGGAGATGGTGGACCTCTCTCTCTCGACCTAGACTACAAAGGCAAAATGTTGAAAAAATCAACTTCTATCTCTATTTTTCTTATGTTTATTCTCTCAATTTTTGTAATCTTTCTTTGGATTGTCTTTGCAACTTTTCAACAAAACTTTCTTCTATGTTCATTATAGAAATGGAAAATGAAAAAAACTTGTACGCAAAAAACAAAACGAAAAGTTTTTATGTTCTTTGTCGCTTGTAAAAATGCCATCATCTCGTTTCATGTAGTTACGTTTCACTTTCCGCTTTAAGGTTAATGTCTTAATGATTTGTCCTTTTTCTTGTTTTTTGACACGTGTTGACTTCTGTTGAGTTCATACTAATGGCAATATGGGCTACAATTAATGCATGCTAACCTAATAACTCTACAAATCTGGCATTAGGTTCTTTTGCTAACACCTCTAATTCTAATGACATGGTGTTGTTTACACTACATATTTCTTATGTCTTGTGTTAAGTCATCAAATCGATAAAATTTTGTTCTGATGCTATAGACATATCTAACCCATAGTTTACTAATTGTGAAACTATGTAATCATGGTTTATGAGTAGTATCATAACTTGTTGATTCATCAAATTCATTAATGGTTCTTCTAATGTGATTATTTGATCAATATCTATGATCTCTAATGTTCTTTCATCTTCTAAATCTTCATTAGATTTCTCTTTTATATGGTTAAAATCTATAGACTTTAAGGATTTTTTATTCTTTGAACTTTGAATCCTTTTCAATGTCTGATCCACATATTTGTATGGTTTCAACTTGTTAATATTGATCAATATTGGGTTTGGTTCAAAAGCAATATTGTACCCTGAATGGGCCAAACCATCTTTTTTTGAATTTGCCAAAATTTGACTTTTTCTCCCTTGGGAAACCACAAAACATAATCTCCAAATTGGAATTTCTTTGTGTGTTTCTGTCAGAAATTTGTTTCATTGGTTTGCTCTAACATTGTTCTTAGCCTTTAATTTGTTATCTTGTAACTTCTTGAATTCTGTAATTTTGGTAATTAACACTCTGGTGGGTTTTGCATTTATATGGTCTCCACTAATAACTAGTAAAACATATTTTGTTAGCATTAGAGGATGTAAACCATAAACTAACTAATAAGGTGTTTATCCTTTTGCCACCTTGTAAGTTGTCCTATATGAAAGTAAAATTGTGCACAAATGTTCATCCCAATCTGTTCTTTTTTCATTGACTAACTTGGTCATTAATCTACCAATAACTTTGTTAGTAAACTTTCACTATCCATTTCCATGTGGGTAATAAGTAGTAGAACTAACATGCTTTAACAAAAATTATTTTGTCAGATGTTTAATTGTCTCATTGATGAAGTGTACTCCTTAATCTATGATTATGGTTAGAAGACATCCAAATGTGGTTAGAATATACTCATACAAAATTTGGCTATAACTATTACAATATTAGTTTTGAGTGCCTTTGCTTCTACCCACTTGGTTGTATAATTTGTAATTACCATATAATATAAGTTTCATGTTAGTTTTCCTACTGGTTTAATTGGACCCATAAAATTTTAACCCCATTTCATAAAAGGTTCTTTTGGAAGTGTTGTTACGAGTTTGGCTAGACCTTTTGTTTTTAATCCTCTAGTTTTTTGATAACTATCATAACTTCTACAAAATTCATAAGTATCTTTGAATAAAATTGGCCACCAATAACCTGCACCCATAATTTTATTTGTAGTAATATCTATAACAAAATGTCCTCCTACCACTCCTTCATGTAACTCCTTTAGAATAATCTATGCTTTTGAGGTGGTTAAACATTTGCATAATCTGTTATCTTGTCCCACTTTGTACATTTTTCATTCTTTTAGAGTAAAAGGTTCTTCCTTTTTGGCTAACTTTTGTTTTTATGTTAAGTTCATAGTTTCTAACATTTGACTTGTGTTTAAGTAACTTTTCATTTCTTACATCCATATAGGTTTTATAGAAAATAATGATGCATCTATAGTTTAATATGGGACTCCCAATTATTTTGAACTATCTGGTAATTTGGATAAAACATCAACTACCACATGTGTTTTACCATGCTTGTAGATTACTATGAATTTATACTCCAAAAATAACAACAACCATCTGGTTATCCTTCCATACACCTATGGTTTATTGACCAGATATACAAGAGCCATGTAGTGACGCACTCCCAACTCCTTGAAGGACTCAAATGTGAATCCAAGTAGAAGACATCGAAAGAGGGAGGAATCGGGGCACGCTCCTTAGCTCACAACACTTTGAGGGGTAGAGGGGAGTGTTGGAGCTCCAGGATGGGACTAGGAAGAGTTGACAAGTTTCACTCACTCACACATGCCTGCACACAACTCACACAAAGTGGTTAGTGCATAGTTGGAGCACCTTTGGTGCTAGGACGAGCCACGGGCAACACGGACACACCAGACTCACCACGACCCGGACTTGGGGGAAGCCATCACCTTCCCCCTTATAATATACTCTGTGGCTGGCCTTGGAGCCTACATCCAAATGGCTTTTCTCTCCTGGGACTCTCGAGTGGGAGTCCCGAAATCGCGCCAAATGGGACTCCTGCAACTTTGGAGCCCCATAACTTTGCGAGCAGACCTTGGATTGTGATGCAATCTGATGCAAAGTTGTAGCTCTCATCAAGAGCTTTCCAATGACATGTTGCACGCCCTCTGCATCCAAGTAAATCGGGTCGATTCCTGACTTTTTCTGGTCGGGAGTCAAACTGCTAGTTTGATTCCCGGCCCTTCTTTTGGCCATAACTTGTGTTTTAGATGTCCAAATGAGCAATGTGAGCCCATTTTAGACATTTATGTTATAAGAGCTTTCCAATGATATAAAGAACGCCATAAGCCATTGAATTTTGACCCATGAAATTGGTCTCTGAAGTTTTGGGAGTCCACCGGGACTCCATCTCCCAAAGTGGGAGTTGCCTTGGGAGTGTGAGGGTTCATTCCCTCATACTCCCTCACACTTTCTTACACTCCCGGGAGTATGTGATGTGACTCCCGGGCTTCTTCTTGGCCCGCACCTTTGTGACCTCTTTGCTTTGACTCCCGGGCTTCCTTTTGGCCAACAACCTTGCAACTCTTTTGCCTTGGTCGCGAGCCCAAAGCTAGGGTTGCGACATGTAGTCTACATAAAAGAAAAATATGTTCCCCAACAAAAAAGGTCTCAACTTATGTAGAGCATAAACCATTACTAAAGTTATTCTATCTATAATAGTATAATTTTGCTTTGTTTTATTTAGTAGTCTAGAGGCATATACTTACCAGTTGGGTTATGTGCTAACATTGCACCTATTACCAATAAAGATGCATATGTGTGTACATGGAATTCTAGCTGCCAATTTGAAGGTATTAAAATAGGTGTTTCCATATATCTCTACTTGATTAAATCCAATGTTTTTTGACACTATATGGTCCAGATAAAGGGTTATGTTTTCTTCATCAACTTTGTGATTGGTGTCATAATAAAAGCAAAGTTCTTGATGAAACATTTATAAAATTAAGCCATACCATTAAAGACCTAAATCTGTTGTGGGTTTGTAGGTACTAGCATATAAACTATCGCTTGAACCTTTTTAGGTCTTGTATTTTTCCTTCCTTGGAAACTATGACCCCTAAAATTAGTCCTGAAAATACCATAAAGGCACATTTTCTAGGTTAAGACTAATTTTGTATTATCTACATTTTTGAAAGCAAAATGTGAATTTCATCAAATGACTCTCCATATCACTATAGGCCATGAAGTCATTTGAAAACATCTTCATGAATTGGTTTAAGTACTCTCTGAAAGTTTTGGTAATTGTTCATTGGAATGTTGGTGGCCCATTTTTGACACCAAATGGCATCACCATCCAAACAAAAGATCCCAAGTTTGTGACAAAAGTTGTTTTGTATTTATCTTTAGGGGCTATAGAAATCTAATGGTGTCTTAAATATCCATCTAAGAAATGAATAAGTTTCATACCCTGTTACAATGTTTAATACTTCATCAAAAAATGGCAAAGGATAAGGATTTTTTTTGGTTGCCTTATTCAACTTCTTGAAATCTACACAAATTTTCAGTCTTCCATTCTTCTTAAGTACTACTGCTATAGGTGATAAGCATGTAGCCTCCTCTACTGGTTGAATGAATTTTGTTGCTAATAATTTGTCAATATCTTGTTTGACAATTGCAACGTAGTTGGGGTTTAATCTATACCTTGTTTAATGTGTTAGTGGGATTGAGGTGTCTAATTCAATTTTGTGTTGAGCCAGCTCTAGAGGTATGCCTTTCAAATCTTTATAAATACAAACAAACACATATTTGAACTCCTTCAGGTTTGAAGCTCCTTAATTGTCTCCTTTGTTAATTGTGCATTAGCTTTGATGCACTATCGATTTGCCTCTATGCCAAGATTCAACTTAACAAAATGTTCTTTAGTCAAGGTCCAATTCGCTATCTGAAGGTTTTGTACTTGAATTTTGTTGGTGTTTCATCCACTTCAATATTAGCTTGGTTATGATGATAATAAATTTTTAGATAGACCTTATCTTCCATTGATGTTTTTGGTTTGACATTAAATTTTGTTATTTTTGTTGTTAAAGCCATTACTTCTGTTGTTTTTTTATCTGATATCCTTTCTTTTGGTTCAGATTCTCCATTGATTTTGATTTTTGTAACTCCAACACTCAACAGTGAAATTGTCTCATCTGAGATAGTGATTGTGCCAATTGAAAATAATTCTAGTTCTGTTTCAAAGATCAAATCTTCCTCCTCGTCTATTAGACCTTCCATCATGTCATAACAAACAAGTATTTGGGGCCTTTTGGTTTCTACTCCCAAGTTTTTGTTGACTAATATTATTTTGATTGTTCCATTGCATTGAATAGTAATCACATTGTTCCCTAGTCATGTGTAATCTAATTTGCATCTTTGAGCTAAGGTCTTCCCAACAACATGGAATAATTAGAATTTACCACATTATTTTGCAAAATAAAAAATGTGGCTATATATGGTATGTAATGTATTTAAATCTTCAAATTTCTAATGATTCCTAAAGGTCTGGTCATATTTTGATTTGGCATTTTGAGGTGGTATGAGGCTGGTTTTGGTTTGGGTAAACTTGATTTTGTTTTGAGGTTTTTCTGGCATTAGTTTTTGCCACATATATTTCTTAAAATCTAGTGCTATTTTTAGCAATTGACCTAATCTTAGGATATAAGTGGTTTTTAACATCTATTTATTGAAATCTTGGAATATCTATTTCATAGACATAACTTTGTTGTTAGGAATAACGAACATATTTTGTGGATACCTCAGTTTCTAATAATCTTACCCAACTTGTATTCCATTGTGCTTTCTCCTTTTGATTTAGACTTTTTGGTGGGTTTTTTGCTTGCATTTCTTATATAATCTTGACAAAAGATTACTGTAGTTTATGTTCCTCTTTGTCATGCCTGTACATGGCCTCATACATGACGGCCAGTTATGGGCATGCCCATGTGCGCTTTTAGGGTTAATGTACGATTCTAGGCGACTGTACGTTATTAGGTACTTAGGGTTTCAGTTTGTTGGCAGCGATATAAAAGGCCCAGCCCTTTCTTTCTCCCTTTAGTTTTTCTAGAATTCCTTTGTTAGGAGAATTTCCTCCATAATAAGCTAGGATTTCTAGATGCTCACGGTG
>Ga0116231_10003541_pt1 | contig 32368 bp, 27 predicted proteins | sample S1TSphgellanicum_2_FD_89695 | JGI IMG/M metagenome (GOLD analysis project Ga0116231, IMG submission 89695) | Host-associated microbial communities from peat moss isolated from Minnesota, USA - S1T2_Fd - Sphagnum magellanicum MG | ecosystem: Host-associated > Plants > Peat moss > Unclassified... | reverse complement strand
TTTAATGAAATTAATCTTCACATAAATAACCTGACATTAAAAATTTTCAAAAAAGCCAAAGAAGTTAAACTATATGATTTAACATATTAATAATCATCAACAAAAAAAAAAAAAAAAACAAAACACCATTTCATAATCTTTCTCAACAAGTGGATGGACGCATTCCAAATGAAGAATTTGCAACAAATATGAAGAAATTTAATGATAACAAAGATTCATTATAAACGATATTATATATATATATAACACAAATATCCTTCAAAACCTTTACACATTTTCTTAATAGGAGGTGCATGAACAGGAAAAACTTTTACATTAGTGTGAATCATACAAAACATGTTAAGATATTCTATAAAAGACATTATAAATATTGACCCTTTAAAACCAAAAGTCATGAATTTGACATACATTACAAAAGCCGCATTTAATATTACTAGTATGACCATTCATTTATCATTTGCAATTAATTAAACAAAAAATTCAATGAACTCAAAGCATTAAGTGATGAAAATCATGATAGTTTACTAAAAAAGAAGACCAATTACATTTATTAGTCATAACTGAGATTTCATTAGTTGGCAATAAAATGTTATCATTTATTGATCGTAGATTATGAATAATAAAACACATTCATAATCAACTTATGGGTGGTCTTAATGTAATAATGACAAGTGATTTTTATCAAGTGCATCCGATTCGAAATTCACATATTTTTTCATCCAAAATATTAGATTTAATATTTTAATAACAAATTTTTGGCATGAAAATGTCAAATGTTACAAATTGCACAAAATTATGAGATAAAATGATGTTCATTTTATTAATATTGTAAATAGGTTTCAAACTACTTCACAAACAAATGAAGACATACATTTTATGAACAAATTTTGTTTAAGAACACCATCAATGTATAACACATTATCACATTTATTTTACCCAAACTTTAAAACCAATTCCCATAACAAAATTGTATATAACAAAAGACCTAGTAAAACATTTAAATTTTTTATAAAAGATATTCATTTTGAAACATGTCCATTTCATTTTGAATTATCAATGTTACCATTTCACATTATAAATTGATGTTTAAAAAAATATATGTAGTGGAATTGTGTGTTAGTAATTATGCAAGATTATATGGTCTTGTGAGTGGTATAGATGGCACCTTTCGAAATTATATCTAAAAAATTCAAAACCATTGATTTAGATACATTTCCATAATCCACAAATTGGAACAAATACATGAATAAAAAACTCTCACATTTACGAACAATTCCTTACAATTGACAAGAAATGGACACCAATGGAACGAAAATTTACAAAAATACAAATTGGTAATAATCCTTCTCATATCATCATAAGAATTCAATTTCCCATCCAATTAGTTGTAGCACACACTATTCATCGAGCACAAGGTTTAACTTTTGATTGTCTTACATTCTATCCAAGTGGCATAACAAAACATGGTTTAACATATACTACATTATTTTGAGTTTGTTTTAAAAAACATTTATACTTACTTTCTCCATTGTCAAACAAGAATTTCCAAGTAAATACTTTAGTACAAGAAAAATGCATCATTTAAAAATAATTGCACGATGTGAAATAACAATTATTTCTTTAAAATCCTATCATGAAGAATTTATTATCATATAAATTTTAAATTCTCATTTTAAAAAATGACACTTTTAAAACATTTTTAATGATCCAAATTTATTTGCATCACATTTTTTTGTTTGAATGGAACAAAAATTAAAATATTCAAACACATCAAGATATTTATAACATTATTTTAAATTAAAAAAATTCTTTCATCTTATGACTAGCATGGCACAATGATATTGTATGATACAAATATGTTCTTATCACATACATTTTCAAAAACAAAGTCAGACATTTAATTTCTCATTGTTTTTTTCAATGAAAAACATGACAATTTTATGCATAATTGCAATTTTCAAACCATCACAATTTTTTTCATTTCCATTTTAGAAAACATAGTTATAAAATTTCCTACAAATTGTCGAACCATAATAATAATTTATTTAAACATAAACATGTTGACAAATACAATTGAATAACAACATTAGAAAACTACATGAATACCCATGGTTTCCATATTACATTTATAGAAAACACAACACCTAATAATACATAAATTGACCATATATGGATGAATGCCCCAACTCAACAATGTTAGTGGATCAACACAAGCTTATTGGATAGATCACAACCCTATATACTTTGCATTCAAATTACTTAACCATATTTCTCAATTTATTATACCATCCATTAATGAATTAACTTTGAACAAAAAATAGATTCCAATCTGAATTAAATTACAAAAACTTATACCTCTTTAAACAAATTCTTTACGACTTTTAATATTTCAACAATATAAAAAATATGTGCATGTATTGTCAACATATTTTAACACATAAAATAAAATTAAAAACCAAAAAAACTATTGCAACATAAATATGACTAACTAAACCACTATTCATCACCATTTAACATCCTACAATCACATCTAAAACGTTTAAATCGTCTTATTATAATAATATTTTTCTCCATTATAACACCAAATCATTAAAAAAAACATTTCCGTATTACATTTTCAAAATTATATTACATTTATTTTCATGATATCTTTTCATAGATCACTAATTAATTTTAAAGTTCAACATCTTCTATTCAATGTTGTCATGAAAATAAATGTAAAACAAATGTATATAATCCTAATATTTCAAATAATGCTAATGATTAATCGCAAAATTTACATTCCCAATTACAACACTACACAAAAACCATTCAATGAGTAGATGCTAAAATGTAATTATTCTTCAAATACATAAAAAAATTCCTCAATTTATTTTCCCATTCATTATTCAATTCATTGTCATCAAAAGGTTTCAAAAATATCAATTTCCTTTTCCATTATTTTGAATGTTTCTATTGGTAGGGCCGAGTGTCATTTGATGCCTTGTTAATGTAACACTATGATTCATACAAACCTTTTGGAGCTCCATAAGGTTGGGTTACAATAATTGTGTGAATTGCACTTGAAACAAAACAAGAGAAATGAAATTGATGGGATTTTTTTTTCCCACAACAACCTACCTTGACACAATATTTGGATGGGTATTTGAAACTTGATTGTTAAGCCAATCAAGTGGGTATTGCAAAAATAATAATCAAAAGATTGATAACTGAGGGTTTTACTTGGAGAGGCAATTTCCAAAAAAGCGACTACCAAAATTCCAAAATCCATTATTTGATATTTGTGTAATAAAATATTTTGATTAAAAAATACCCTACCCTTTGGGTGTTGGAAAAAAAAAGTAAGATTTAATCATTATACTATTTTGGACAAACAAATAATGTACATGATTATAAACAAATTAGTTGACATTATATTCAATTTGTATAAAAAGAGCCAAATATTGGGAACTACACCATCAAAACTTGAAATATAAAAAAGGGTAGATTCTTTGGCTCTTTTTAATCCTAATCACTATAATGACACATGAGTTATCACATTACAGATGATGCAAATGTCTTCATCAACTAACTTGAGTGCTATAGACGAGGTACATTTCTCCCTTGACATCTTCTAGACCTAGTCTTTTATGCCTTGGGTGTTCCCAGCACGCAAGTTGGTATCATGCTAAAAACCTCAAAATCAATTAAAATTATTTCTTTAATATCATAAATATCTCACACTTAGACTGACTCGGAGTCTCTGAGTTCAAACCAAGGCCAACATTTTTTGGGCTTAAGATGGTCACTAAAAGGCAGGCCTCACTCAAAAACAAATGTGAAGGTACCAACTTGTTGGGTGCTGGTTCACCATGGCCTGTCTCTAATGGTGGCAATGTCTTCCTTATTATTGGTAGTTGCATTATTATCTCCATTATTGACCTTTGGTATTAGAGGTTTTGGCACTTGGTAATTAATGTAGGAATTGCATGTTTTTGTTTCTCCAATTTCATGATGTAGTAGAAGTTTTACCAATAACAGATTAAAATGAGAAATCTTCAATGAAGTTTTTAAAAAAGAAATGGTCACAGTTAGTTAACAACAAGTGGAAATTCCTCAAAACTTGGGTTCAAATGAAATAGCCGGAGTGAACCAGCACCCACCCACCTTGGAACTTTGTACCTTTACCTTTATTAGGTGTGTGTTTGCACTTGGTGTTAGGGATTCTAGTGTTGAGTTCCTTATAACCATACTAGTCATTTAAGACTTAAACTTACTTATCACGAAAATTTTATGTTGAACTAGCATTCACTTAACATTAAGCTCTCGGCCATTTAACATTGGGTTGCCACCTAGGATGCCACCTAGATTTACATTTAACATTGATTTAACATCAAGTGTGAATGCACCATTAGTGGCCATATTAAGCCCAAAAAATGTTAGATTTGAACTCAGTGATGCTGATTAGGTCCAAGCATGTGATATTTGTAATATTTAGAAATGATTTAAATGGAATTTGGGATTTTTACCACGGTATCAACCGGGGTGCTGGTTCACCCAAGTCTTTTCAACTCCTGTGTTCCGGAGTCCCGTGCCAGTTCCGGTTCGGGATTCTGGGCCGACTAGCGGTCGGGGGTAGAAGCGAACGGAACGGCGGCTGACTGACTGGTAGGGTAAAGACTGGCGGCCACAGCAGCGTGGTTTTTGTGTGTGTATGTGTATAGAAGATTGCAAGAGCGGCGGCGGATCTGCTGCCATCGCTCGCTTCCTCCAAGAGCACTGCAGTCTTGTGCGTCCGTCGGGCAAGGACGCTACTTCGGTGAGTTTGTTTCCCTCCTCTTCATCTTCTCCTCGCCTACTTTATCATTCTTCCTTTGATGCGAAAATGGTGTAGATCAGCAGCTAGAAAGTTAAACCTCTGAAATGTGCTCTTGTCCAGCTTTTGTGCGCAAATCCTGAGACCGCGATCGGCACTTTTTGGAAGCCTTGTTTTACTGCGTGTGGTTCTCTGTTGTCTTGTGAATCTGATTCGCTCTGCTTTGTCGTCCTCAACTCATTGTCGATCTTCCTGGTTGCTTTTAGAGTAATGCCTTCATTGGTGGATCGTGCGTCGTGATGTATCTATCAATGGGCTTTTGATCTGCGGGGAACCGATTTCCCGGTCCTTTATTTTAGCTAGTTCTCTGGCTTCAACCGGAACTCACTAGATCGGCCTTACTAGATGCCAGGTCGCTAGTCTCCTTTGCAAATGTGTTCTCTAGATCTGTTGTAGCAGTAGTGAATATCTAAGTGAAGAATAGGTTTGCGGTGCTCCATGTGTTTGTGTTGGTTATCGTGAATAAGGCCTTAGTGCAATATCCTTGCTGCTCTGTGTTCGCTATGCCTGCTCACTGTCAGAGCAGCTTGACATTGTCGGGGGTTTCTTCTTCACGACCACTTTTTTGTCGTCCATTCCTTTGTCTAGCATTGCCTAAGGAATATGGAGGCGATAATGGCTGTGCTCTTTCTTACCTTCGCATGGCCGTGACACTATTCCTTGTTATCTCTTTTGGTTGGTGGGTTAGAGAGAGTGGTTCTGGACTGCGAAGATTTGAGAACCCTGTTGCATATGCTTCTTTCCCAGCTCCAATGATGTCATCTCCTTCAGTATTTCCTGCCATTTCTGGTTGTACCTCATGAGTTCTTGTAGCATACCTGTTGACTTTGTGGGCTCCGAAGTCCTTGGAAACTGTCGAGAGAAAAAAAGGGTGTTTTCTGTTGGTACCTTTATGATGGGCTCCTTTGTGGTCTGTGGCAGGTTTTTCCCACCATTCAAGATGGCAGAGAACCCACGGCTTCCGAGTGTTATGCGCAAGGTATCAGGCTCCTCCTACTTGGGCTCCATGTTGGCGCCAAACCAGCAGATGTACTCTCCCCCCCAGCACCAGATTGTGTATGGGTCGCCTTTTGCTGCAGCTAGGCTTGGGGCCATGTCCAAGGCAACCGGTTTTAATGCCCTCTGCCCCATTGATTTGACTGGAGGCCAGAGCATGGCACCTTTAAGCACAGCTCCAGTTTTTGTTGCAGCACCTAAGGAAAAGGGTCTTCAAGGGTTTCTGGTGGACTTCCTCATGGGTGGAGTTTCTGCTGCTGTATCAAAGACAGCAGCCGCACCCATTGAACGAGTCAAGCTGCTCATACAAAACCAGGATGAAATGCTGAAGTCAGGCCGTCTTGCGGAACCTTACAAGGGTATTGGTGAATGCTTCTCTCGCACAATCAGAGATGAGGGTGTTGTTTCCCTGTGGCGTGGAAATCTGGCCAATGTTATCCGCTATTTCCCCACTCAGGTGACAGAGCACATTGCCCACCTATCTGCATTAGGTTCTCTAAATGTTTAACAGTCTATCTGTCTTAGACCATATCAGAATTTGCTTTGTCTGCTAGTTGAACCCTGGTGTCAAGTCCAGTATACCAGCTTCTCAGATTCCAATAGTCACAATCATAATTCTCTTATATAACATCATGAGGACTGTGATGTGTGAGATTTCACTCGCCAGAGAGTTTGGGGGTGTTCTTTGGTCTGTAGGATATGGCACTGCCTTAGACCCAAGGCAACCCTGATGTCAGATCTTTGTCAGCTAGTCCTTTGTGGGACCGGCTTGTTGTTTTACTGATCCTCCGGGTGTGTGTATGACACAGGCCTTGAACTTTGCATTTAAGGACTACTTCAAGTCTTTGTTTGGTTATAAGAAGGATAAGGATGGTTACTGGGTGTGGTTTGCTGGAAACCTTGCATCTGGAGGGGCAGCTGGTGCCTCATCCCTTCTCTTTGTGTACTCTTTGGATTATGCAAGAACTCGGTTGGCTAATGATGCCAAATCTTCCAAAAAGGGAGGTGGTGAACGTCAGTTCAATGGATTGTTTGATGTGTACAAGAAGACTCTTGCCAGTGATGGTATTGCTGGACTTTACAGAGGATTTGTGATATCTTGTGCTGGCATTGTTGTGTATCGTGGGCTTTACTTTGGAATCTATGATTCTCTGAAGCCTGTTGTGCTGGTTGGACCTCTTGAGGTAAAGTTTGATTCCTCTTCTGCTGATTATTCTGCACAGTTTATTGGGTTACATTGTTCCTGCAATATGGAAGGCTCTTTCTGGGTGCAGATGAAGGGCCTAATCAAAGATAGCTGATGATCTACTTTTGGAGGCCCTTTTTCTCTGGTTGCTCATGGTTACTGCTCTTTTTTGTTTTTTCAGGGCAACTTTTTGGCCAGTTTCTTACTTGGATGGGGAATCACCATTGGTGCTGGGCTGGCCTCATACCCCATTGATACTGTACGCCGTAGGATGATGATGACCTCTGGAGAGGCAGTGAAGTACAAGAGTTCATATGATGCATTCAAGCAGATTATTGCAAAGGAGGGTACCAAGTCTTTGTTCAAGGGTGCTGGTGCCAACATTTTGCGAGCTGTGGCAGGAGCTGGAGTTTTATCTGGATATGATCAACTTCAGATCCTCTTCCTTGGAAAGGCCTACTCAGGTGGTGGTGGTTAAACTTGGGGCTCTAGTTTCCCATTGATAATGACAAATTATGTCTAGCATCATCTCCAGGATGCTGACTTACAATTGTGAGAGAACAATAACCATTTTTTCCATGTTTCAAGTGGGACAATTTTATGATGGAGATGCTTATTATGTGTCAGTTCTGCACCTCCAGATATGGCTACTGAATTGGGATGGTGCATTTGTGTTCATTGTCTTTTTTACCTTTCTCATTTGTTCAGATACATGTGTTGGACTTCCATTCTCTCAATTCTTTCCAGGTGCTGTGATCCCATTGTCATGCTTTTTGTATCCTCCATTCAGGTCCACGGGTCAGGGTATGCCAGGAATTCTGCAATTTCAGTTTACCATTTGCAACATGATTTTCTCCTGTTGGAAATTCAACTTGCCCATGGGACCCCTTCAGTCTTTGGCTGCCAAGAGTGAACCAACAGCCACAACACACCATGAGTGATGGACAGTGTGTAGACAGGAGATGCTTCTCCATTGGGTTCTGGTTCCCTAGTTCACCATGGTTGTTAGCTCATTTGTTTTTATTTTTTGCTACCTACCTTGAAATAAGCCACTAGCTGTTATCTATGTACTAACACACTAACCTCCAGACCTCCAGGTGCATGTACTCACTTAGTACATTTGTCTTACTAACTACAAGATAGCTTATCAAGTACAAAACTTAGTTTGGCTTCATCTGTAACTGAGTTATATGGATGGTCCAATGGATGTTGTGCTGGTGGCTGTTGGTTTGCTTGGGTCTCTTTGGCTGACCTGAGAATGGGTTGCATAACCCAATGATGAACAACTAGTGATGGAAGTTATAGATGCATCCAGATTGGTATTTGTGTGAGATTGCTGTCTGGTATTGTCATACAATACCAGTATTGTCATAGATCTCTATCATTTAAACAGAGTACAGTAGCTGATGTGTTTTGGGTTGTTGAGAATTTGGGGAGATTTGTAATATTGAAGGTAGCTAATCCTTGGAAATTAACTGATCCATATTTCTCCATAATGTTGAAGGACATACAGAAATCCTTTGGAAAGGTAAGAAGTGTCTCTTTGAACATGCTAGTAACGCTGGTTTGTGGTTTCAAGCAAGTAATGATGTTTGAAGAGTAACTTAATGTTGTCTGTAAAAGATCTGACATGGGCTTTGGTGTGGTGAGTATCAGTGTAGAACACTCTGGATCAGTTCACAATCAGTTTATAAATTCTGGTCACAACAATTGCAATATTCATACTACTTCACTAACAAAGTACTTTTGAAGTAAACTTACAACAATTTCCGCTGATTTAAAATCTTGCACGCTAATTTGGCGAATAAATTTGATAACAAACAGAAAATGGCAAGGTATTTAGATTTTGAAGAATTCTCTTTCCTATTGCCACGACTATGACATCAATACGTCATTTATGCAGAAAAATATTCTCTTTGGGCACTTTCTTCGATACCAGCTCGGTATTATGGGAAAATAGTCCCACTCCGTTTTTTTCTCATGATAAAACCACCTCGTGTGAGGGTAGGTACTTGTTTCTGTAAAGCTTACAAGCTTACATCTTAATCTCCCAGGCATTTTTCTAAAAATCTTGCAATATTAAGGGCAAATTTAAGGCCCACGGTCGTTTAGTTTTTGTCTAGCAAATATTTAAAAACTTCTTCCAACTTTCCATGTCAATTACAATATACCATCTCATGAAAAACACAAATGCACCTCTTGTAATTATAAATGTCCAGAAAGTGTCAACTGGGCATGTCCAGGACCTTTGTGGCAATTGGTAAAACAATAAACACGAAGAAGTCTGGTACGCAAAGCCCTCCAATCCCATAGTTCCCTTGATGGGGTTGATATGACGAGATTCTGAGACAATGGAAAGCAAAAGAGATAAGACTCTACTTCAAAATTGGAGCCAGACCCCATAATGCTTTTATTGAATCCAATGTCAAGAACCCAAGGAAGTCACAGTGCTCTATGGAAGCCCCCAGGAACTCAGAAGGAAACACTGGAACATCTAGACAAAAGTGTTGGGCCTGGTGGCCTTGAAAGTGGTCTTGAGCTTCCTGCTAGGAGGCCGGATTTTGCGGTAGGTGAGAGGAAACTTGATCTTGGAGTCATGAAACTGCTTTGTATTCTCACGCTTGCACAGAGAGACAGGCACAGTTGCTGTCTTGATAATTTGGATGCATGGCATGCGGACACGATGGCGGGATGCCATCTCATCATACATTTGCTCTACAGCACCATTGAGAGTGATGTCTCGATACTCCTTGTACATGTTGTGGTAACCAGTTCGGCTCTGGTACCTCACCCAAATGCCAAAGTTCTTGATGGTTGTTGGGTGTTTCTCAAAGATCTATAAGGAAAAATCCATTAACAGTCCACCAATTAGAACAACATATAAAACTTACACCTTCTTTCTATTGCAGGTTGCACTGTCCATGCATGGAAGCTTGCCCTAGATGTAAACCTAAAACATTTTTCAACCAAGGCACGAGACCAGCTTTACCTCATTGATTGCCAAAATTTGGCCATGTGATTTCTTCACCTTCTGCAACTTCCTCAAGAAATACCTGGAGAACAGCAGCAGTCAATAAAGACAATTTCTGCAGAGAACAGGTGCCTCACATCAAGATCCACTGAACCCTGCCCAACTCAAAAGGAAAATTAAGCTAGTCTCAGCAGAAAACTTAAACTAGTTAAAATTAGAAACAAGAAAATTGGGAGAAAGAACTAAACCTACCAGAACTTGGATTTGGCTCGCACTTCATTAGTGGCCCACAGCTTCATTCGATAGGCCTTCGGTGTCTCATTGGTGGCAGTGGGCACTGCCCGCCCCACTACCTGGTATTGATGAAACTGCTCCAAACAAACCATTAACACTATTAACATAACTGAATGTGGTGGCAAGATCGTAATCCTTTACAAATTTCTAGTGGAGATGTGACGGTTCAACAAATATCTTTCAACATAACTCTGCAAATTGAATGAGCAAGAGAAATCCTACCTAACATCCAGGTTTATCTAAAATTACAACAGCACAAACAATATTCGAAACAAGTACAAGAATAGCTCTGTGACCCTACATGATGATCCTTCATATACCCTAGCCAATCGTTCCAGAAGCAAGACAATTCATGAGACCATAAAACCACAACTCGAACATATCTAACAGTATTGAATGTATCATGCAAACATGAGCACCGTTACATGCAGCAAAAAAAAGAAGGAAAAACCCTTGGGAAACTGGCAAACAAAAACCCCTGGAAGACACATCGACAAGAACAGAACGACAAAAGCAATCAGGACCCTGATGAACCCCAAGGCACTCCGTATACACATTCAGACCGATTACGCACTAAAAAGATTAGTGTGATATGTGAAACATCCCAGTACAAACGCACTCCACAACTATATTAACCGAACACATCTGGAGACCCCCGAAAAACTCCCATGTTTGCTGGATCAACCAAATAGCGATCCAGACAGCATTTTCAGCATGTTGAGGCATGCCAGCCCAAAAAATTCTACGATCAACTGAAACCAAGAACTGTGATCCCGTAACTCCAAGAAAATAAAAGCGAAAAACCCGAAAAAGCCCCCGTGCTTGCTGGATGCATATCATATCATCACACTTGGACTCTCAGTGACCAAACAGCTATCCAAACAGAGCTTTCAGCATGTTGAGGCGAGCTGGCCCAAAAACTCTAGGAACAACTAAGACCAGAAAATGGGATCACATCACTAAAATGCGAAAAAAGACAAGACACTGAAGACACGCCCAGATTGATAACAAATAACACAACCGAGCTTGTTTCCTCTACGGCTGGAAGATTGTATGTGTTGCAGGAGAGTTTGATAGCCTACCCGGAAGCTCATGGCTCGCTGCGTGTGTTGCACCGTAGATGCTCAACAGAGAGACGCCGCCGTGTTCCCGTCGCACAACCCCGAGGAGACCACGGAAAGAGAGAAGAATGAGAGGGGACATTCGGGCTCTTAGGACGGCCGCCGGGATTAGGGTTAGGGTTTCGTTCCTGGACGCCGTCACGAGTCACGCGACCAGCGTCTAAACCCTAGTGCAGGCGAAATAGAATATGCTGCCTTGTTTATGTGTCGCAGTGAACGATCAAAGCGAAAGAAAATTTAAAAAAAACAAGGGCTCCGTCACAAGAGCCTCTGTCCAAAATGATGCTCTTTTATGAAATCCAACAAGGAAATGGCAATGTAAATTACTTTGGTAGCTTGGATGGACACTAGGTAATCATATTATTTACAAAAAAAATGTTGATTTATTTATTTTCAAGAAAATGAAGATTATTTGTGAATATTCAAGAATATTTCACTTGTTGAAATGGAATTATGAAAATTAAATAATTATGCAAGAAACATGCATCCAAGTTGTCAATGCACTATTGTATACCTATTGTTTTGACCTTAAATTAAATGGTTGGAATTCTATTAATTTGAATATGTAGTTTGATTTATATGAGATTTTGTTTTTTGGGTGGCTAATAACATGACAAAGCATTACTAACCCGCCCCTTGAACTTTAGAAATGAGGCCAAAAAAAATGTTAACGGGGAAAAGTAAGACTGAAAAAAGTGGATCATGCATATACAATAATATATCGTACAAAGGTGGTGAAATCCAAAAGCAAACCAACTACTTAATACTAAGTAGAAAGTCCATAATCAACAAATAGTGATAGTGGATACTTAAGATGAAAATGCGGTGATTACAAAATAGTGCAACCAAACAAGCAATTACGGCATTCATTAATACATGCATAGTAAGTGATGCAATTTAAACTACATAGAATTTTCCATTATGGAGCTTTAACCATGTTGATCTTGGTTTGCAATGTTTCAAATTGTGTAATTCCTAGTGGCTTTGTGAAAACATTAGTTTTTTTTTTTTTTTGTTGTTGTGCTATGAGAGTGTAGAAAATTTCAATCTCCTTGGCATGCACCTTTTCTCTCTTGTAATGATGTTGAATTTCTATGTGTTTTGTCCTTGTGTGAAAAACATGATTGTTCACAAGCTTGATACTACTTTCATTGTCACAATGTAACCACTTTGGCTTTTTTTCAAAATTTGTAGGTTTTTCAATAACATTCAAAACCAAATTTCTTTGGTATCATTTAAAAGAGCTCTATACTTTGCCTCATGTAAGATAGGGCAACTATGGGCTAAAGCTTATTGGTCCAAGATATTGGGTTGTGTCCAAGTTTTAGAAACATTATTATTGTGGATCTACAATTGTCAAGGTCTCGTGCCCAATTTGTCAATCCTTTTAAGTTGATATTGTTTTCATTAAAAAAAAAATCCCAAACTCAATCGTGCCTTTGACATATTGAAAAATATGTTTAATTGCCTTGAGATGAACTTGTTGAAGATCATTCATAAACTAACTTAGAAAGTTAATATTTGAATGTGTGTGTGAGAAAAATGAACTTCCTACAAGTTGTTGATAATTCGTTAAATCCATTGCTTTAGAATCCATGTCAGTTTATAATTTGGTTCTTTCATTCATGGATATGGTTACAATCCAACATTGTTGCATCTCGAATTTACAAAACTACTTCCAACCATAATTCCTCTGTACTAACAAGGTCCCCTTTTCAAGATAGATGAACTCTATCCCTATGTATAGGTTCATGAGACCCATATTCATCATTTCATATTGCTTGGTGAGTTCCTTTTCAAGGATCTCAAGCCTCTCAGTGTTGTCTTTGGTCAAGAACAAGTCATCAACATACAAGATTAATATCACATACCAATTTCTTTTCAAAATTTATATTGAAAAATATAAGTTGTGGTTAGATTCACTTCGAGTCAAACCAATAATGAGTTTTAAAACATCAATTTTGATGTACCACACCCTTGACATTTGTTTTAGACTGTAAAAAACTTTCAAGAGGAAACACACCTTGTGCTCTTCTCCTAATTGTGTGAATTGTTTTGGTTGCAACATGAAAATTTCCTCATTAAGATCCCCAAGGAGAAAAACAATTTTTACATCAAGATGTTTGATGTTCCATCTTCATTGAAAAACCAATGCAACCATCAAATAGATAATACCCCATTTTATAACTAGAATAAATGTCTCTTCATAATCAATTCCCTTTTGCTATTCAAAACCACGAGCAACTAGCCTCGCTAACTTGTGTAAGGCACCATTAGCTTGACATTTAATATTAAATACCCATTTTGTGGTAATGGGTTGTTTCTCAAAAGGTAATTCCACAAGTTTTCATGTTTGATTTTTGTGGATAAAATTGATTTATGATGACAAATGACTCTTCATAATCAATTCCCTTTTGCTATTCAAAACCACGAGCAACTAGCCTCGCTTTGAACTTGTGTAATGCACCATTAGCTTGACATTTAATATTAAATACCCATTTTGTGGTAATGGGTTGTTTCCCAAAAGGTAATTCCACAAGTTTTCATGACTGATTTTTGTGGATAAAATTGATTTATGATTACATTATTTGTTTCCAATGCGATTAAATGTTTTTGCATAGTTGTTTAATTTTAAAAACTTTGTTGGATAGACATAATTGAATGAAAGTCAAGGTGGCCCTATTAAATGATTGGAAATTTGAACTTGTGGTACCTGATCACTACATAAAAGGAGATGAGTTTCTAGTTCATCAACATTTACAAGGATTTGAATTTGTTGTCCTTGACCTTCATTGTTCAAAATAGAAGGTGTATTTGAATGAAAATTCATTTTAGTAAATGTTGTCATTGTTGTGACTTGGTTTGGCATCACCATTGTAAACGATAAAAGAAGTGATAATATGACCAAGTGGAATCATGGTCATGTCTTCCAATGTTTTGTGATCTTGAATTTGTGGTAGATTCAACATTAATTCATTAAAGACCACATCCTTGGTGATGAAAACATTTTGAAATGTTGCCCACACCCAAATAACAAATTCATTACATTTTGTTTAAAAAACCTTTCCTTATGAATAATTTTCATCAAATTTAAATAGGTTTCTTTCTTAAACATTTGTAAACCAATGTAAAATCAAGTTTAGTGCATTATAAATTTTATAGCACACATAAGATCATATAAAAGGTTTTATGAAAAAATATGAACATGAAAGCATGAATTGGAAAAAAAGTTTAATGTTTCATCTTTAAAATTTTAAATACTTAGAAAAAATGTGTACAAATCATCCATTGTTTTCATATAAATCCACAAATTTTCATCATTGATTAACTTGTATGAAGTTTATAAAATTATGTTATTTGTTAATCATTAGGATAAAACCCCACATTTTGCAACTAATGTGTTCAACTCATTTTTAACTACAATTATAATTGAACACAACAATTATAATTACAATTTTTTTAACACAACTAAAACATGTTTTTCACAATTGAACACCAAAAAAACCAATAAATGCAAGTTGAGAGCGATGTTCTAGTTGAAAATGATAAATATGTGTCAACATTAGGATAATAATCACTTTAGTTGTAAACAATATTTACCATTATAATCAAAAGTTGTTTTCAATTATAACCCACTAGTGAATCAACTTTAGCCATTGATGTTATGTGACATTATCAAATCTTGAATTGCAAGTTTGACTATGTTGCAACTAAGGTGGATAGATTGTTTAGGCATTACTTAAGCAACACATGGTGCATTCACATCCATAGGTTAGGCCATGTGGCACCTACATTATGCCACCTAAACATAAGGTTAAGTTAGGTCATGTGGTATTTAAACATGGGCCACCTAGGCTAAGTTAGGACACAATATGACATTTAGGTTAAGTTAAACCCAATAGCTTATGTGGACCTTAAATTAAACCTAAGCCATGTGGCACCTAAGTTATGTGTAGACCTAAATCACATGTCACTTAAATTAAGCCTAGACTTAAGCCACCTAGTATAGGTTAAGCCTAAACCTAAGCTATGTGGCATTTAACTACACAATCTTATTTCATTTTGAGTTTAAAGCAAGGTTGAACATTTAGGTCCAAACTAACTATTAAAAACCACCTACCTTTGGGATTGCATACTTATTAAGTCCTTAAAAAATATATATTTTACAAAATAAGTTTTAAATCATGATTCACAAATCAACTTGTAAATTTTCTTAACTCTTATGATCCAAAAAGATGTTATAATATAATGTAAAGGTGTACATTAAAAATTTCCCAAAAGTTGTCAATTTCAAACCATTTCAAGTCTTTTAAAAAATCTTTTGAATAGTGGAAAAAAATGGTTACATTTTTTTGGGAATGATTTTGGGTATTCCATAGTTGTTAAATTCATTTCAAAATTTTCCAAATGTTCCCATACTACAACAAAAATATTGTTGTAGAAGTTCATCCAAAAGTTTCAACATGAACTTAAATAACCATTTATCACAATGAAAATTAAGTAGTGCTTACATCTTGGAATAACTTTTTATACCTAGTTTGAACAACTTTATTGGATCATCATAAATGACACTTATTTGTTTGCATATTTCTTATGTTTTTTTAATGTTTGTAATGCACCCACTTATATTGATTACAAGTTTAAAAACATGACAAACAATATGGGATAAACTTTTGGGAAGAATAAACATTCTCATGTATCCCATACAACATTATTTTTAGGTAATTAAATAAATAAAATAATGATATAAGTAGGTAGGTTAAAAGGTAGGTAAATAGATACACTAAAATTAGATCAATGTAGGATTTAATTATAATAAAATTAATGTTTAATTACTTAGTTACACCTTAATTAATGTACCTTGCTTACACCACCTACACATTTATGCTAAATAAATAAAAGTAGGCAACCTAAATATGTGAACTAAGTAAATATGTAGCTTGAAAGGGTCCAAAAATTACAAATTTGCACAATTTTCACCTATAGAATTGCAATATAGTTGAAAACAACATGTAGTTGAAAATGTTTTGGTTTAAAAAATGGCATTTTCACTTAGTGGATTCTTTTTAAATATTCATCATTTTTCATGAATGAACTTTCATCTCATTTACCATTTTTTTCTTACATTTTTTTAATCAAATAAAGTACAAAAAAAATGATTTTTATTTGTATGTATTTCAAAATAAATAAGTAAAACATATTATCCACCTTGGGTCCTAAATAAGCTCATAGTCAAATGATTTGGACAAAAAAAATTATATTGTAATTATTTTTACTTATCATTAATAACTTATTAACCAATATTTAATCTATACCATAATTAATGTTATTGATCAAATTTTTTTTTTGCATAACATGTTGTAAGATTTTTAAAAAACCAACTAACAAAATATATTCAAGAAAAGATAGGTGAAGTAAAAGAAGGCCCACCCTTGTCTTTGCATTGTTTAAAATTAATGTGTTAGGACCTTGTATTGTAATGTTATTCACTCAATTATCTTATTCATTTTTTGATATTTTAAATAATATTACATCCAGATTTTTATTTGATATTCTTACTTGTGTTTGTTTATTAATAAGGTTTAATTGCCTTCAAGTTTGTTTGAATACAATTGATCCAAGTCCTCATTGTGATTATTTTTGTTCCCAAGAAAAATACCTTCAAATACCATGGGATCCAAATTTCATTTGTTTGTTCAACTTGTCATTTGTCCATCATTGCTCATTCAAGCATGTTCACCCACTCACATCTTCACATGCTTGAACAAGCCATCGCTCAAATTTTTGTATGGTTAGTCCACATGGTATTATGCCAACCCTAACCTTGTAATAGGTATTAAAGGATTATCACACTTCATCTACAACACCATCTAAAGCCACCAATGAGTTCTCTCATTTGAAATACTTTGGAAGCAAATCAAATATTTTCATATTTGTTTTCAACATAGTTGAAGAACACATTTGGAATTTTGTACAAAGGAAAATAAAATAGAATAAATTTTTTTTCAATAGTTTTTTCAAATTTCCATGAGAATGAATTTTCATTGGAAATAGAAATTGGTCTCACAACTTGTCTTGAATTCTTGATATTTGTGTTGAAAAACAGTAATTATTTTGCTTTTATAACCCTAACACACTAGAATTCCTATGTTGCACTAATATTTTTGTATTTATTTTAGTGTCGTAGAATATTTTTTTTTGTTGGTTGTTGGTCTTTTGCATAAAAGTTGAGAAAAAAATCCCCCAACTAACTATTGATATGTATTTGTAAATTTGAATAATGCTTACCATTTCTTCACACATTACGATGATAATAACGATATAAAGCTAAAAGGTTAAATTGATTGCACTTTCAATCTAAGGGTTTGATGGTTTAAATATGATTACAACATGTGATTTCATGACAACTTTCACTTTTGTCTAATGTTTTCATTTCAAAATGAATTTGTATTATTTTAAAAAAATTTAACATCATATGTTTTCACTTCATGCAATTTCACTCAAAATATAAATTCCCATTATTTAGAAGAAAATATCTTCACATGTGGATAACCTAGATGTTGTTGAAGTAGGTGTGGCATGGGTTTTTGTCAAATTGAACAAGTTCAAATGCCTAGAATTTTACAATGGGACTTTACAAACATCAAGACCACCTCTGAGCCCACTTGCAATTCAAACACAATTTACATGTTGATTGATTGTCACTATCCTTATATTTGCATTTGTTAGCACGGTAGGTGCAAACTCATACATTATCACTATATGTATAGGGAGATTCATTTTATTCATTAAATTATTATAATGAATTTCCTTTCATAGATAATGACATTGTGTTTTTCATGAAGATTGTTGTGTGCAAATATTTTTTAAGTTATTTCAAGGGGATAGGAAACCACCCATTTGTTCTTTGCCCTTCAACTTTTCACTTTTGCAAAGTGTTTCATTATGTTGTACATGCTTAAAGTGGTAGAATAATGTGTAGGTAATAGGTTTGCAAGGAGATTTTTTTTTAAATAATTAATTTAATTAATTTAAATTATTTTTTATCGCGAGTGACATACAAGATGCCAAGGAATGCCAATAGTAAATAACCATGTCCAATAGTTCATTTGATGAGGCCTTTGTAGTGACAAGAACGACATTGAAACACCTTTCCCCCACCTTTGTGTGTATTGTACTAAATGCATTGGGAATGCCATGCCTGAATAGATTTTATTTTTTTGTTATTTAATGAACATGTAATGGTTAACCTTGGTGTGTCATCAAAGCTTTAATTGTTTTTATCTTGCAAAATGTAATTGATTTGTAATGTTTCATCAATTTGTTCTTTTTTGTCTTCATCAACACCTCATTCAATTTGATCAATCTTGGGGTGTCATTGGATTTTTATTTATTTTTTATCCCACCCCAATTGGCCAACCGATCTTGAGGTGTTGTTAAGAAGGTTATTTTATTTTTTTCACCATTAACACTTCATTCAATCGATTGGTTTGGGGTGGACCATGATACTCTTATTTGTTTTCATTATACTTTGTGAATACAAGTAGTAAATTTTTTGACAATTTTATGCTTTTGATGAAATAATTTTCTAAAATTGTTTAGGAAATACATTATCATGTAGTAGCAAAAGAAGACGAGGTATGAAAAATCCCAATAGACTTTAATTATAATGTCATAGCTTGCAAGTGCTCAAGTTTGGAAATACTGTAGCCTAAGGTTAGTTTCCACATTGATAAAACAAATAATTTTTAAAAAATGTTTTTTAATTTTGAAATTATATATAATTCCATAATTTATTATTATATTGTGATATGAATAGTGAAATTATTTAGAATGTAAACATATGACAATTATGATGATTTTCAACATGACAACTTCATATTTTCACAAAATTTCATTTCCCTATTTTGAGGATTATTTAATGATGAAACTAACCTTAGGGCAAGGTAGTTACAAACCAAATGGAAAATCCAAAGCATGATAAGGTCTTGCATTATTAAGAAATATGGATGTAATTCACTAACCTAATTTATTAAATTATCAATTTTGTGAATTAAGTTCATCACACCTTTGGGCCATTTCATTGTTACATTCATTATCATTTCAAATGTGGTCATTAACAATAACACATTCAAATCAAATGTATGTGATACTTGAAATTATTGGAATTAAAAAATAATGAATTAAAACTAAGACAAAACATGGTCATTAACTTTAACATCCAACAATTTAGTAATCAAACTTAACATATAAAAACTAGTGTTCATGTGATGCACATAATCAATCAATCAATCAATAAACTTGAAGTTGTTGTTTGAATTATGGTATTATGGCTATCAAATTGTGTGAGTTTAAGGAGCCCATAATAGATAAATATGCATTATTTTGGAAAACAAAATTCTCAATGTTCCATCAAAACACAATCTATTAAGTTCTTTTTTCCTTTTATCCCCTTCAACAAGTTCTTGAAGTTTCCAAAAAAATTGGCATTGTAAACATGAAAAAAAAAAATTATTTAGATATTGTTGAGTGACTTTTTACATTTTTTTGGACCTTAAAAAAATAATTAAATAAAAATCAACCCTTGCATGGGGTAATGCTTTGCACAAGAATTCAAGTTGTGTTTGAATTTGTGTGAACATGTGATGTATTAGTGAACTAATTTTAATTCAAAATTACACTATAGCCACATTCTTTTTTGTTTATGCAGTTGAGGTGACCAAGAAATGCAAATTACTTGTGCCGTTTCCTCTTTTTCATCCACAAGCTTGTGTATTCCTATCCATGTCATGAATAACTAAAGAATGCGCCAACTACGTTTACATAGTTTAGTAAATGCCAAATTGAAAATTATCATTGATATAGATTAACAAATGTGTGGGTGCATCATTGCAATTTTGTATTATTGCTTTCAAGGCATTTCATGTTGTTGGGTGACAAAAGGCTAACAATAAAGGAGTGCAAGTTGGATGGTGAAATAGCTAGTGGTTTTTTGGAAAGTATCTAGTTAAATAATCTCATTGAAATAACAACTCACACAAGTTGCATGTTAGAGGAACTTAATGCAAACAAATTATGCATTCATGGATGGCATGTTTCAACCACTATTGTGACCTCCATTTGGGGTTCTTGTAAAGACTTTGAAAGGATTTAAAAAAAAAATGATTCCTTTTATCCTTTCTTTTATGCAAGAATGCAAATTTCTTAACTTCAAAATTTAAAAATATGTTACTTAAACATTTTACAAATTAATTCCAAAAAATCCAAACAACTTTAAACAATTGATACAACCATTCTATCAAAATATTCACCTTTTTAAAATTTCACAAACTTTTTATGAAAATGCCAAATGTCCATCACATGAATTATTGTTTATCTTTTTTGCTTCCAATTTTGAAACATGCTCAAAATGCATTATAAATGATAAAGAAAAAATTGAAAAAAAATTAAAACTATATTCATTTAATTGACTATCGATGACCAATAGTGTTATCCTTTAAATGATTTTCAATCCAAATCCCAAATTCACCCCCAAACCCTTTTTTGTCCTCCAAATATTAAGTATCCATAAAGTGAGAAATTTAAAAAAAAAATGAATATCAAGTATTGAAATAATAATATTAATCACACGTGATTTGAAAAAATTAATTTTGGTTACATCAATAGTGAATGTTGCAATGAAAGTGGTAATGAAAAAACCTTTGCCAAATTGAAAAGTCAAGATACTATTACAAAATGTGAGTGCAATTCACTAGTCCTAAATGAATTCACTGTTTCTTCACTAGTCCCCGTTCATTACAATAAGGGAATTCACTCATAATCTAATGAGGGAATTCACTCAAAATCCAATGAAATCACTTGGCATATAAGGACACCTTTTGTTGTAGTGAACTGAAATCGCTTTTACAACTAGCAAGGATGGTAAAACCAATATAATTCATCATTGTAAAAAATACATATTTTTTTGGAGATCTTTTTTCATAATTTTCAAATTGGGCATTCTAGTTTTCAATTTGATTAATTTTGCAAATAAATTTAATATTAAAAAATCATAAAATATTTTATTTCTCTATTTATTGTCGGAAATCCAAATATATAATTTCAATGACGATGATTCATTGGAGTTCGTTTAAGGAAAACAACTTTAAATCACAATGTTCCCCTGGTGGCCATTTTTTCACAAAATTATTATTATTAATATTTTCCTTCAGTTGATTTGCTATTGGCAAAGGACAGCAACAAAATAGCCCAAGTTGGAAATCGAACTTAGGAAGACTATTCCATGAGAAGACTATTCCATGTGACGATTCCAACTGGGATTGTGGTTCTCCACACCTTTTCTATTTTCTTGGGAGCGCACGCCAAAATAATTGGAAACGAATTAGAAGACAAATTCCGCATGACGATTTCAAGTGGAATTGTCATCTTCTACCCTGTAACGAAAACTGATTGAGCTTCAAACCCTAAAATGTGCGTCTCTTTGCAGTTCCTCTTTCTTCTACTCCATCTTTTTTCCGGTTTTCCTTCGTCCGCGCATGCTTCTGTGAGAAGCGAATAGCGGGGTTTGGATCATAGTTTTGATTGTCAACACTCGGGTTGTTTGAGTTACATCACAGGAGAGGGACGGCAGGGGAGAAAATGGCCTTGCCGATGAACGAGGCGGACATTTTTGAGGACGTGGACGATGAACTGGCTGGGCTGACTCCCGAAGATATTCTTCGTCGTAGCCGGTTGCTCAAGAACGAGATCCGTGTCTTGAAGGTACGGAATTCTCCCCAGCTTTCATTGCCGTCTCTCTTTCTGATTTTTTTTCCCCCGGACTCCTTCTCTTCGCCTAGGGTTTGACAGTATGCGGTACTGAGCTTATCCCCTGCCTGCTAAAGGAGCTTCGTTGATTTGTATCTTGTTTTCATGAGCACGGCGCATGCTGACATCGGTTGTCTCTCCATGGGACAAGTGAGCATAGGCTTTTTGGTCGCAAGCATTTGGAATTGCCTTTAGTCATCCGTCATGCCATGAAAAATTGGCCGAGTAAATTGAATGATTGGTTCAGTACTTAGTACATAAGTAGGATACGTGATGCTTCAACGACAGTATAGCTGCAATCCTGCTGGCAGGATATGAGCCTGTGTTGGTGTGGTGAAGGATGAGACACATAGGCTCTCACTTGAGCATGAAGCAACCCGGGAGAAGATCAAGGAAAATCAAGAGAAGATCAAGCTTAACAAGCAACTGCCCTACCTTGTGGGCAATGTGGTTGAGGTACTAATTTTTCTTGCCAGCTTTCTCCAACCAAAAATCAATGCATGCCATTCTCGTTTGAATCTCGATAGAGGAACCACGAGTTCATGAATTCAAGATGAAAACAAGGCCAGGACAAAGCCACCTGTGGACTTTTGTTCCTCATGAATGCAGCTTTAATTGTGATGCAGATTTTGGATGTCAATCCTGAAGATGAAAATGAGGAAGATGGAGCAAATGTTGACTTAGATTCCCAAAGAAAGGGGAAGTGTGTAGTCCTGAAGACCTCAACTCGTCAAGTATGTGTTTCAAATACAATATATCTGCTGCAAACTATTGAAGGGTTCTTGTCTTTTTTGCCATGTGCATTGTGATGTGGTTGTGCTTATAAGCTGGGATTCTGACAAGAACTCACATCTGGCTGCAGACCATCTTCCTACCAGTGGTTGGCCTCGTGGATCCAGATACCTTGAAGCCTGGTGATTTGGTAGGTGTAAATAAGGACAGTTATCTGATTTTGGATACCCTTCCCAGTGAGTATGACTCACGTGTGAAAGCCATGGAGGTGGATGAGAAGCCAACTGAGGAATATTCAGATATTGGTGGTCTTGATAAGCAGGTTAGTAATGCCGTACGAGTTCAGGAGAACCTAGCCATTGAGCTAAACTGTGGTTGTCACTCTTGGTTATCATTTCAACCAGCTTATGTCACTTCTGACTTTGTTTTGAGTCAACAGATTCAAGAGCTTATGGAGGCAATTGTGCTACCCATGACCCACAAGGAGCAGTTTGACAACCTAGGTATCCGACCTCCAAAGGGAGTTCTGTTGTATGGGCCACCTGGCACTGGAAAGACTCTCATGGCACGTGCTTGTGCAGCCCAAACAAATGCTACCTACTTAAAGCTTGCTGGACCACAGCTTGTCCAGGTGATTTCTTGCTTCTTCTTCTCAGTTTTGTGTCCATCAGTTGTGAGGGTTCAATTGCACACTGTTGGACCCTTCAGAAGGGTTTGTTTTGAAACTGTGGCTTTGACTGGCACAGATGTTTATAGGGGATGGAGCAAAGCTGGTGCGGGATGCTTTTCAGCTGGCCAAGGAGAAGGCTCCTTGCATTATCTTCATTGATGAGGTTGATGCAATTGGAACAAAGCGGTTTGATAGGTATCCTTGTGGGCCTTTAGGTCTGCCATTCAAGGCTGAGAACTTTTGCCTGATGTACATTAGTCATCAAGGTCACTCTGTGCTTTACTTGTTTGTCCACTACATTCCAATTTGAGCTTGTGGCGCTGACTGCTTATGCTGTAATGACAGCGAAGTGAGTGGTGATAGAGAAGTTCAGAGGACTATGTTGGAGTTATTGAATCAGCTGGATGGCTTCAGCAGTGATGAACGCATCAAGGTGGAGAACCACAGCTCCCCTTTTCCCCCTTCCTGTAGTTGCAGAATTCTTATGTATCAGACTCTGATAGTGTGACAAACTCCTCTGGTTTACATGTTCTTTCATGCCTTATTCACAAGATGGCAAGTAGATAAAAGTATGCTGTGGCAGTGAGCTATTCTGGCAAAAAATTGGCAAATTTCTGATGATAAGCATGTTGCCAACAGGTTATAGCAGCCACAAACAGAGCAGACATATTGGACCCTGCACTTATGCGCTCAGGTCGTCTTGATCGGAAAATTGAGTTCCCTCACCCCACAGAGGAGGCACGGGCTAGAATTCTCCAGGTATATGCACTGTCACACACACTTTGATTGCATGTTGCTCACTTCCTGTCTTGACTCTTACTGATCCCAACTGAGCTCACATGTTGCAGATCCATTCAAGGAAGATGAATGTCCGCACAGATGTTAACTTTGAGGAGCTGGCTCGCTCCACTGATGACTTCAATGGTGCCCAGCTGAAGGCTGTGTGCATTGAGGCTGGCATGCTTGCTTTGCGGCGTGATGCAACGGAGGTATGTTAGATGGATGATCTGTAGAGTATGGCAGTCATTATCATGTAGACAGCACTAGTGCAACAGATGGTGTTCTATCTTCAAGAAAATGAGATCTCAGCCTTGCAAATGTCGTTCTTCTTTAGACAGAAATTCTCAGTGTAACTTGTGAGCCATTGTGAAGTTTTCTCCTCAATCTCACTGTTGATTGTACCTTAACAAGTGAGAGACAATTATACTGCTTGTTGTTGTTTCTTCATTCTAGTTTGTACCTTCTGTGTTTGTTCTGTCATAAAAAAGTCCTTATCTGGAAGTTTTTTCTTTGACTTCAAGGAAAAGTTTCAACCTTGTTCTGGCTTTCTTAATTATGAGTTTGGAGATTTCTTGATTCACATGAAAGTTATTTTCTTCTCAATCACATGAGTAGATAACTCATGAGTTTGTTGGATTGTAGGTCACACATGAAGACTTCAATGAAGGCATCATCCAGGTCCAAGCAAAGAAGAAAGCAAGCCTCAACTACTATGCCTAAACCTGAAGTAGTAACTGAGGCCGGGCAGATTGAACTTTAGGTGCAGACAGGTTAAGGTTAAACATTACAAGGCCTGCATTGGTACTGGAACTTCCACAAGTCAAGAATGCTTGGGCTGTAGCAGGAGTGGTCATACAAATACAATGAGCATTGATGAAAGGAAGTGGGTTTGCTGGATGAGATGAGATTTCCTCTTTATTCACAGGAAGCAATTGCCATTTGTGTATCCAGTTAGAGGCCAGAATTCAGAAGCAAGCTTGACAATTGTATCAATCTGGATGCATGGAGCTCACAGTTTTGCACCGTTCTTGTGTGAAGCCTGGCTCAAAACTTCGAAGTTTACATAAAATCTCAAAAGATCACTAGCTTGACACAGTGGATTGATCGTGGTTCTTTCAACATGCAATTCAATTATCCTGAACTCTCCCTCTCTCTCACAGTCTATGAGCCAAGCTGTGAAAAGGTAGAAATTGGGTGATCGTTAACCGTGAATTGTTGCAGAGAATATCCCAGAAATCAGTCTTGGGCATTCAAACCTTTTTTTTGAGTTGGTTTGGTGTCAAGTTTGCTGGCAATTTGTTTTTCATCTTGTGCAAGATTTCAATTCCTTGCAAATATGGTGGGTAGAGTAAATTCTCTCTATGTGTAAACACAATGATGGGCATTTTGAGTAGGGCGACTAATGTTTTTGCTGACAGCAGGAAGCCACCCTGTTGAGAAAGTCATACAGATGGATCCATTGATGCTATTGACACTACTGTCAACCTTAAGCAACTTTTGAATTGTATTGAGTGGAGCTTTGCCAGCTTCTGTCTGGTTTTGATGCTGCTGTGTGTTGTGAATTGGTGGTACTATCCCTGTGTGCTACTCTTCTATTGCAGAGTGTGTGGTGTAGCACTTCTATCTCTTTGTAACAGGGGTCTGAAAAGTCCATGCCTGGTAAATCTTGTGTTTCTAAAAGATGACCAGCAGAGTACAATGTTAGATTGATAGCAGAATTCCAACTGCAAATTCTCATGTTGAAGTTTTTTTTGGTACCAACTCTAGATTTGTGGGGATCTTTTCAATATGTTAGCTTGGGTAGGAGATCATCCAACTGCCCTAATATTTGGACATTTCAGGGAGCAACTGTTATGTGTCATCTTGCCTGCAGATAAAGAGGAACAAAAAGGTAATGTTCAACTGCTGCAGAGGTATTGTGTCCTTTACTATGTGAGGCATACTTGCAGAAATTCCTGAATGCAGTCAGGGCTGCATGTAGTTGTGATCCATGGATTGCTGTTGGAATACAGTGCTAATGGATGTCCCAGATTCTAGTCTTCATGCACCATTGTTTGAAATTTGTTGTAGCACTGCATGAATTGGGATCAAATTCATGCCACCAACCACCAGTTCCTTTTAGTGATTATCCAACCTTCCAAGATGCTTGAGAGTGCGTCTCAAGTTGGGAAGCCATGTTGCCTGGTACGTGGGAATAGCTTAGGCTCGGACAAACTTCCTGGATGCTGGAAGTACTGAAAGAACTCTTGAGAAGATGCAAGACAAGTGTCTTCTGTTCATATTTTGATCAAAAGTATTCCTCAGATGCAATTTGTACTGAGCTCATTGTGATTGGATAGTGCAGGTCACCATTCATGACCCTAGCATCAACAAGCTCAGCCAAGTAGATAGAGCTGGGGACATTCCAATCATAGGTACAGATGACAATTACCCATGTAGACTGTGTGCTTCTGAACTTGCTGATATCAACAAATTTTGTAGAAAGCAGATTCATTGTTGCACATTGCCAAACTTTCTGATTTTCTGAGTGAGTATTTGAGCATATAATTAGCAATGGTAGTTGAATGAACATGTACTTGGCATATTTAGATTGCATAATTACTGGATTTGGCCGGGATTTCTGAATTGACACCATCTTGCTGACTTTGCTGCAAGGCAAGATGGAGTGACCACCTCACATTTCTTTGCTGGAAACTTGAACTTGGTTGTTTTCCTCTTTTTCTGCAGAGGTCTGGAATTCCATATCCACAAGCCTTGTTCTTTGTTAGACAAATGTCTCAATCAAATCAGCTTCTAAGTCTACAAACTTCTCCATGGTTCAAGGCTGCAAATTTATACAATCATGTTGGGGATCACATCTTAACATGCTAGGTGAACCGAGGACTCAACAGAATCCTAAGAACTGCACTGATAACCATCAGGGTCTGTTCCTGTTCCCTGATTTGTGTTATATGTCTTGTACATGTCACACTGAGGAATGGCCCTTTTGTTTCAAGGACCTCACCATAGTAGGGCCTCCAAGTGGGTGGTGAAGGTAATCTGATACCACAATTAGGATTGTCAAGTCCTAACTACTCTACAATATATGGTAAGGAATTATCACTTGCATCCAAAGCACCAAGTTCCATCCATCTTACATAAGTTCTCATCACTTATTTTTCTATAATATACTCTACTACTGATAGTGGGGATTACATTGAAATGGTCAAAATTCTCAAAACTCTCAATTGAACTCTTGAAACTGTCAAGCCATGAGTCCCATAAGGTTGTAAGCTCATAACTCTCACATACGAGTTTTGATCAAAAAGCTTCCAAGGGCAAGTAAACCCTTCAAGGACTCTAATTTCAAGTCAATTTGCTTCCAAGTCATTACCCCCATCTTGACATGAGTTCAACAAGAACCTGTTGAGGTTCTCCATCATGCAGGATCTTGCAAAGATGAAGTTGGTTATGCTTACAAAAGGCCTAACATGAGATTCTCAGGGTTAACCATCCAATGCTGTAGCATCTTGTCAACTGGGTATATATATGCACCTCCAAGCGAAACCTTTCTCTTAAAAATGAGATCATATAGACACACTGAAAACCCCTTCTCTAAAATGGCAATTTTGGTCTGTGGGCAATTAGAATCGAAGAAAATAAAATCCAGGACGCAAATCAGGAGTTAATGCAGATGACGATTACCTTGCTACAGCAAAAGAAAGCAGAAGAGAACAATCCTCGAAGAGAAGGCGAAGAGGAAGGGGACGACGAAGACGACGACGACGAAGACGACGACGACGACAGGAGAGAGAAAGGCCGGGGATTTCTGTCATCTGTATCCGAACAGAATAATGTACAGTCTCAAGCTTCTCATCCACAATATCATCCACTTATGGGGATGGAGGTCGAATTTCCATGAATAATGGGGCTTGGGAATGGATGATGGAAGATGGGAGATGAGGAGGAGCGCACAAAGCAGAAGCTTTGCCATTTTGGTCGCCCTTTTGTCTCTGGCTTTCTTTCTCTCTTCTCTCTGCACTTGCGTCGTGTTCTCCTCCTCCTCCTCCTGCTGCTGCTGTCGTCCTCGCCTTCTTCACGCCAATTCTTCGGCCCGATCTGTTCTCCACGAGTTGGAGGAGCTTCGGGACTTTACGGCGTCTCGGATGATGCAGAACGGCGTTCAGTAGTGCGGGTGTGGAAGGAAGGAAGGAAGCCTCCGGTTTTGTTGCCGCTTGCCACTCGTTTGGTTGTTTTCCGTCGTCTTCAGCGTTGTTGTTGCGAATGATGCGGGTAACGCAAGTGTAATTTGAGTGTGAGGAAGAAGAGGAGGTGTTTTTCGACTACCGTATTGTGGATAGGAGTTTATAGGAAGGTAAGTAGGTTATAGCTCCTCTTGTAGAAGAAAGATGGCTATGCGCGGGTTTTGTGGTGTACGATGGGGGAGACTGCTTCTTGGATGCGATCATGGTAGTGGTGTCGATATCGGACGGAATCGATAGGCTGTTGCCGTGATTCCGTATGTGAATGTGGAAGCAGAAAACGCGTGTGCAGATAGTGAACACAGCAGCATGTTTTGTTGAGGAGGAAGGAAATGCGGTGGCTGTAAGCCCTGTTTGATGTGTTCTTGGTTCTCGCGCTCCTCGATCTTCTCCAGTTGCAATTGTTCCGAGAAATAGGTTCCGATGTCGTGGTTCGCCAGTTCATTGTCTCTCAAGCCTCGTCTGTCCTCGCCGCGGCAAGGAGATGCAGCAGGCGACAACGACGATGAAGGAGCAGAAGAAAGGGATGTAATAAGTGAACATGCTGCTGCTGCTGCAGGAAAGGGCGTGAAAGAGGATCTATCTGAGCTGACCAAGAGTCTGACCCGGCAGCTATGGGGTGTGGCATCATTCTTGGCCCCTCCTCCTCCAGCGGAGAAATCCAATATATCACCACCAAAGGCAGTTGTTGTTCAGGTACCTCAAACGGATGAAGGAATCCCCTTGAAAATTGGTGAGGAAAAGGAGAATGATGCCGAATCAGAGAGTAGTGATGCAAAGGAGCATTTGGCCCACTTTGCCATATCAGGAATCAGTGCAAGGGATGAGGGTACTGGCATTAGTGATTCTCCAAAACCATCTTCTTCACCAAATTCTGCAGGGCAGAGACTAATAGGGTTTCGAAGCGACCTAGCAGAATTGAGGGGCACTGTAGCAACAAGCTTCTCACGGATTCAGTCAGTCATTCGCAGTGTTACTGCTGATGAAGATGAAACTGGAGGAGCCTTGGAGACTTTTACAGAGGGGAGTGAGGATGGTGATCAACAAAGCCCTGCAGGCCATGGCCCTAGGAATTCTGGTTTCAACTCCCTGTTTGGGCCTTTGTTTGATGGCATGCTTGCAAGAGAAAGCCCAGCACAGACTGAAATAACTGACAGATCATCCTTGCCTCTCACTCATACAGCACATGATGCACAGGCCAAAGAATTCGAACAACATACTATGGTGAAGTCCTCTATGCAGGATTCTTGCTGTCTTGTTTTTTTGATGTGTCCTGCTTGCCATGACCTAGATTTCAGGTGCAAAGATTTGTGTGTGATGTTGGTAAGGAGGTTCCGAGTTTGGTTGGACTTGTGGTGCACTTGCATTTGTTGTCAAGTGGTCAATGGCAATTCTGAGGATTGGGAGGTATCAAGATATGGGATGTCAAATTGAGCAGTTCCCATATTCCAATCGATTCCTGGTCTCATTTTCTCTCAACAAACCTTGCTAGAAGTTCAGCTTCGTTGGACTGGTTTACATTGCTGGAAAGTGTGGTGAGATCTGGTGACCGCAGTCTGTAAACTCTGGTAACTCTGGGTTGAGGTCTGTCTCACTTTTGAGGACCATTTTCTTGTACAGGATGCTCAACCCAGTGCACTTTCCAGTGGTTTTGGCGAATTGTCAAAGTTTGCTTCCAGCCTGCTCCCATTTGCCCGTGACATGGTTGGTGAATTTTCTGATAGGGAGTATGCTGTGGGTGTGACGGATGAAGTGGTGGCCTTTGCAAACAACATTGCAATGCACCCTGAGACCTGGCTTGACTTCCCCCTGGCAGATGAAGAAGACGATGATGGTAGTTTTCTGGCCTTAAACAGTCCTCCAGTTATGTGGATTTTGTTTCATCTAATCATTGATTTGGTTGTTCCCTAACCAGGTTTGTGCTTGGTGTTAAAACAGATTTTGAAATGACAGAGGCACAGCAAGAGCATGCTGATGCTGTGAAACATGAGGCATCCAGGCTGGGAGCAGTGCACTTTGAGCTTTGCCCAGATATCATTAGCAATGAGCGCTTTTGGAAAATCTATTTTGTGCTCCTGCACTCACGCCTCAGCAAACAAGATGCGGATCTTCTGTCAACACCCCAGGTATTGTGGGAAGGCTTTCTCTGGAAGTAGAGTTCAGGGTTTCACTAGATTTCTTGCGTACTCTTCACGATAAAATATTGAGACCCTGACCTCGTGTGGAGTCCATCTCTAAGGTCTGCAAAGGACCTGCCCTATTCTTAAATACCAATGTTTGAAGGAAACAAAGGTCACTGCTTGGATAAAACAAATGGATCTCTGTTGCAGATTGTTAAGGCCCGTGGCCTCCTTCTTCAACAACTTCAGGATGGAGAAGTTGCTGTGGGTGAAGGAATTCCTGGCCAGTCTGGAGAGAAAGAGCTTGTGATGGGGAATGTAGGTGTCGGGGTGAGCTATGATGAGCAGCAAGTCATGAGAAAGGATGTGGATGATATTGGGATCAATCTGATAACTACAGATGCTCATGCACCTGCCAGGATTGAGTCTCTTGCTGATACTCAAGGGAGTGAACAGCCAAGCACAGTGGAATCTGCGGCTCCTACGCTTGTGGATGATGAGACAGAAGTCAATGAATGGCTGGAGAACAGTGATGATGAGAATTCAGGCAAGAAAGAAGCCATTGGGGACACAGTGCCAAAAGGAGCAATGAATGCAGGTAACTTTGTCAATTTGGAATGTGAGGCCTGGAAATAGAATATGGGGGTACAATGGTTGTAAGTTGGGGCCTACCACACCCAGAGTATGACTGAGCCAGAGGGCTGCTATCTTCCCATGCAGAGAACTGAAGTTTAATTCTGTTTTAAAGGAGCTTTCATTTGTGTATTTTGTGATCTCGTCCCCTAGGCATTTTGTCACTGTGGGCCCGTTACTTTGGTGTAGAGAGCCTTATGTGGTCATTCAGAGGGATGTGTCTGCATAACAGATAGTGCTGTGATGAAAAGAAAAATTATTATGTGAAAGAACATTTGCTTTGATCATGTCTGCTTTTTGCTAACGCATTTTGTAGGACTTACAAATGCAGGGGGTTTGGATAATGCTGATGAGGACGTCTCTTTCAGCGACCTTGAAGATGATGAGAATGATATCAACCAGGGCAAGGTATTGTGCTGAAATCATTGTCACATTGAACAGAAGAATCCTTGGAGAATGCTACATTCTTTGCTTTCTGCCATCTGTCTTTCTTAGAAAAATCTGTAGGGGACATGGGCAAATTTGGAAATTTTTTCAACTCTGTGAGGTTAATAATTAAATAGGGGCCTGCTTAACTGCTTGCAAAGGACCGACGACTTGGCTCTCATTGGCCAGGATGCAAGCTTGCTGGTACAGGGTGAGATTGAGATCGACAAGTCAGGACAGGGCACCAGCAATGATCCATCTCAAGATAAAGAGTTTTCAGGTGACACAACACCTGGGAGCAAGTTTGAAAGGGTTGAATTCAATGACTGGTTTACTGTCAACGAAGAAGATGTCGCCAGTGCAGACTCGTCTCCTTAGGCCAGTCCTGAACTGCTCATATGCCTTTAATAAGCTCCAGTGGCTGCATGACCCCTTCTCTCCCCTCCCTCTCCCCCTCCCCCCCCCCTCTTTTCCTTCCCCCCCCCCCCCTCCCCATCTTCTCTCTTCTTTCTTTCCCTTTCTTCTCTCTTTCTCTCT
>Ga0116231_10003539_pt1 | contig 32375 bp, 33 predicted proteins | sample S1TSphgellanicum_2_FD_89695 | JGI IMG/M metagenome (GOLD analysis project Ga0116231, IMG submission 89695) | Host-associated microbial communities from peat moss isolated from Minnesota, USA - S1T2_Fd - Sphagnum magellanicum MG | ecosystem: Host-associated > Plants > Peat moss > Unclassified... | reverse complement strand
TAAGTTTAGATTGAAATGTTGGCTAAGCTAAGTTTAAATCACACTAAACAAAGGTAAACTGAGTTGTTAAGGTTAAATTAAGGTATATTAAGTTAAATTAAGCTATTTAATCTAAATTAAATTATAATATGTTAAATTAAATCAAATTAAATTAAACTAGGCTCTTTAAACTAAATTAAGTTACATTAAACTAGGCTACTTAGGTTAAATTATGCAAAAATATACTAAATTAGGATAAACTAGGTTACTTAGGCTAAATTTGGTTAAATTTGACTATATTAGGTTAAAGTAGGTTACATTAAGGGAAATTAGGCTATTTAATTAAACTATATCTGATTACATTAAACCAAAAGTTTGAAAATCATATTAACCAACTAGTTCAATTCTTAAAAAAAGAATCCAAGATTTCATCTAAATTAGAAAAAATAAAAAATAAATAAAACCTCATATAAATCAATGACACATACATAAATATATGTTAATTTTCACAAAGGTGCCCATAAATAAGGTCAATTCCAATTCAACCTAACTACTAGTCAATTAATTGGATTCACAATTATAATCACTTATAATCATATATATAGTGATGTAGTCATAATTTTGACCATAATTGTGGTCATAACTTGAAACAAAATATGATTACATGACTACATTAGGACAATAATTGCAAGTTATCCTAATAATCAAATCTATGCTTTAGTGTAGTGTGCATTATTTGTAGAAAATCAAGTTGAGCATCGATGATTGTATTATCAAGGTGAAAAATACATTGTAGATGTTTTTGCATTTATTGGAACCCATGTAAATGATGATAAGTTAGCAACTATGACCTTGAATGATGGTCTTGGGAGAAACTATAACTAGTTTTGAACTTTAATTTTTTCTTTAAATTCCTAATTTTCAAAAAATTAATGGTTCTTCTCATAAGCGAGGAAATGAAAGTTGTTGGTAGTTCATTTAGTGAAGGTTCCCAAAAAAACGCCTTTTATTATATATGATATTGATCTGTTATGATTTTTTTTACACTTTTTGAACTTTAAATAATTTTTAATTAATTCAAGGCATCGGGCGGAACATAATGTGTAAAGTTTGGATTTACATGTGTTAAACAACCATTTTAAAAGGGAGTATTAAATAATTGTCCAACCTAGTTTTTATCTAATTTTCTAATATATGCATATTAAAGCCACCTTATATTAATTATTATCCATTATTTCAGATTATTACATACCCTATATTATAATTAAATAGATTATTTGAATAAAATGTACCCTATTTTTAACTAATTAACTTACAATTTTTACTCAACAACCAATATATTGCACCCTATATTTTTCTTCACGTATTTTTTTCTTTTTTTACTAGTGTCCTCCTTGGGTTTGAGGTTTTTTGGGAAAACCCAAATTTAAATTAAAACCCTTCAAGAATATATTGTTCAATAAAAAAGTTTATGGAATAATATTCAAATTGAACAATCAAAGGATCTTTTCAAAATTATATCAATAAAAAACAAGACCTTTCACACATAGCATTTGACCTTTCAATTCAAGATTAATATAACAAACTAGAAGAAATGTCACTAATGTTGATGTTCATATTTGCTTTTAAAGGAGTTTAAGTTCTTCCTTCAACATTGGGTTTGAAACCAAAAAATAAGTCATGAATATGCATTTGTTTCATACACTTTTTTTCTAACCCTAACACAACCATTGTTTATTATGACCATAAGCGTAGTGGCATTTGTAGCTTGGGACAAAGGTGAGAAATTGAAAGAGTGGGAAAAATGGGTGGAGGAAAATAAAAAAAACCTTGGTTGACAAAAAAGTTCAAATCATTTGAGGGAAATGAAAAACCAACACAAAATTAGACCATTAACAATGTGAAAATTTAATTTGAAAAGCACAAAATTAAACCTATTAAAACATGGATTCTTATTTCAAATTACAACATTTTTTATATCTTCTATCATACCACCATTTTTTTACAGACCTAATGTGATAAAAAGGCGATGATGTTATTAGATGTCAAACTTGTTTACAACATGTTTAACATTTATTCATTGTACATTACATTTTGTGATGCAATTGTGAAGTATTTTAAATGAACAACCATGCGACACAAGTTACTGTTGCACGCAACTTGCAACTTAGTTGGAATATGTGTTTCATGCAATTCCTGCTATTAAGAAAAATGTACATAATTAATCAACCCATTTCAAATTTGCAATTGAATGGTTGATCATCAATGTTTAGCAACTCATATTTTATTCAAAATATGTTTAAAAATGAGTTATAAAAGGGTGAAAGCACACTTAAGGGTGAGCCACTTTTGTTCAAAAAGGTGATGTATAACAAATATTATATTATATAGTAAATTAAAATCTTGATGGCATCCTTTGACTAACCTAAACACAAGCAAAAAAAATTAGAATTTTCACAACAACATTTTGGAACTCAAAGTTAATTTTGAGTCAAAATTAATTCTTGATCCAACGGTTAGATGAGGAAGATTGAATAAAATCAATGTACATAGAGTATATGACTTATAGTTTTTCAATGACCATAGGGCTTCATGTTTGTGATTCATGAAACATTACCAAACAAAAAGAAATTGAAAAAATAAAGCAATGTGCATCTATAAAATCTTTTTTTTCATATGGTAGTGGTTTTTTCCTGAAAGGAAGATATTATTATGCATTCATTGCTAAAAAAAATGCAAAAACACACATTTTTTGAATGGAATTTCATCCAAAAGTTTTAAATTTCTAGATTGTTCTAGATTGAATTAATGTATATCAATATCATGCACCATAAAAAAATGCACCCAAGAATTCCATTGACAACTTTACTTTTTAAGTACATAATCAAGTTTTCAAATTTTGTGATGGGTAGTATTTGGTCACAACTATATTCCATACATTCAAATTCTTCAATGTTTGTTGCAATTTTCAAAATAATTGATTATATTAAGTTTAAAGCTAATCAAATATACTTAAAACAAGTAAAAATAATCCAAGATGTGATGTCTATATGTTAAATTTTAATTGTAGAAAGACTATATTTGTAACTACAATTTTTGGGGGCTTAGTGTGTTTGCACCCAAAATACTAATTTTTTTTTTGTTGTGGGGTGAAAACAATTACAAGGGACCAATTGGGTTAGTTTCACATGTATCAAAATTATATACCTTCAAAATGTGCTACATCGTGTTTGGGCTTTATATTTTGATTTTCAAAAATTAATGTCCTTTAATATTATTTAAATAAATAAATAAATAACATTAAACTCAAAGAATAATGGATATATTTATGGTATATGAAATATAATAAAGCCCATTTTTAAAATTTTAGATTAAACTAGTTTTTGGTTTGAATTAGTCAACTAAAAAAGTTTGAAATTGAACTAAAAAAAATGGTGCACTTCACATTTCTTGTTATCTTTCATTTGAAAATGATTGTTTGACAAAATTTTCATTTACCACATATTTATTGTCATTTCCTTTTTAAAAACCCATTTGTGATATGATAATTATCAAAATTTTCACATGATTCACAAATTACCTATTTCAATCACAAAATTTAGTCAAAATTAAAATCTATAAAAATTAAAAATCATTTCAATCATTTCATGAGTATATTTGCATTTTTTAATATGATCTGAAGTACATTTTAACATCACATCATATGAAATTTTAAAAAACCAATTTTTTTTTACATTTTTTTTTCTATTTTGACCTATCATAATATGCAAAAATTGTGATTTTTTTCATAGTAATGACATTGTTGAAGTTCAAGCACATGCATCTTTAAAAATTGAAAAAATTTTATAATGTGACAACAATCTTGACCCCAATTATATCTTTCTTTTCCCAAAAAACTTTTCTTAAATTCTTACACAAATATTTAAATAAAATAAAATCTTCCTTATACACATGGAAATAAAGTAGGATACCTCACCCAAGTTATATGTTAAATCCATAGTGAGGGTACAAGTTGTTTTTATCATTTAATTGTGGACACATTAGATGGTCACAATATTTATTTTTATGTTGGGCCTCATTCATTGGCCAATCACCAAAAACAAAATTCAAAAATTCAAAATATATTCCAAATATAATAGTTGTGACATTAAGTTATTTTCCAAAAATAAGTTGAAACTAAAAAAAACTAAAACTACTTGCTAAAATGAAGAGCATATCAAAGAAGAATGTTAGCAAATATATGTTTATTCCTTTGCTTGTCTTTGTTTAATTTTTATTTATTTATTCTAAAAGAGAGTGTGGTTCCACAATTCAAGATTGAAGCTCAAGTTCTTATGTACTATTCAACCAAGAAAACTTCTTACATAAAACAAAATGTCATTAGTCCCCCTCTTAATGTCCCCTAGGTTTAGTAACCAAACTTTGATTAAATGAAGATTAGAAAAAAGTTTTGAATCATAGGAATTCATGGAACAAAATTAACTTCAAAAATCTTCCCCCATAGGAATTGAGGGAGCTTGAGGTCCAAGGTGCAGTGCATTAACAATAGTGCCTTCCTTCACGTAACAATCAAGAAAATCATCAACTTTATGGTTGAAATGAGTTAAAATCCATTTGGGTTAATGATAGAGGTTCCCATCCTACTAAAACACTTCTATTCTTTGGAGACTAATTGAAATCTCCTCGTGCTAAGTTTGAATGGGAAATTGTGCCTTTTGGAGGTCCCCCAAATTACATTATTATTTTTAGCAAACATTGTTATGTGTGTGTGTGTGTGTGTGTGTGTATATATATATATATATATATATATATTCATCACCATGAAAATTTTACATTATAGGTCATGATCTTAGTAACTAAAAGGAGTTCTTAAAACATTTTCGTAAATTTCATAGTGTATTTAAAAGTCATCTTATTTTCATGAATATCCTTGGATTTAAAGGGAAGATCTTACACTTATTATGTAGGGATCTTATGCAAAGATCTATCATTTTAGGAGTTAGAGGAATTACACCTATAAGTACACATAACTTCACTCCCACTCCAATGTGTAGTAGGTGTAAGATCCTTCCTACTCCTACCACCTTGTGATCCACATATGTTTATAGACTTTTGACAAGGTTCACTTGTTGCAATAAGGAGGAGGTTAATAATACCCCTTCCCCTTTCTAGGAGGAGTATTGCTATTCATTGATATAAGGTGCTTTCCAAATAGAGTAGAAATTTTTTCCTTGAATGCTTTACACCCTTTTGTGTTTCTTTAGTTGCACGGTTAAGTAACTTACATTTGGATGTTGCTTCTTTTTCTTGTCCAAACAAAACCCCCCCAATTATGCAAATTACGACAAGCCAATTGAGATGGTCTTTTTATTTGCAAGATTTTCTAAGACGGTAGTGCCTTGGCATCTTTGACACTAATTATATTATTTGTAGAAATGTTGAAATTTTTGAAAAATAATAATTCAAAGGGCAACTTTTTTTTTGTCAAGGAACATATAATTTTTTTTGAAATGTTCAAGAATACTCAACTTTTTAGCACGGAATCTTCAAAATCAGTTAATTATTCAGCAAATGTGTGTTGAAGCTGCCCTTACACCAGCCTTTTTTTTTTTTGGGGTGAGTTTTGCATTGTTGTGAAAAAAATTTCGGGAAAGAATTGAAATTTTTAAAAAAGAGTTAATTTTAAAAAAATTCTAAAAAATTGGAGAAAATTCACCAAACTTTCGAAACCACAAAATTGGGAAAAAAGAACCTTGACTTGCACTATGGTACCTAATAAAGAATGTGAAACCTTCAATGGATTGCATTTTCAAAAAAATTTAAAAGCACAAGAGGAAATGCATCAAATTAATTCATATGAATAAGACTCTTTGAAGTTTGATTTTGACATGGTTCACTCTACTGATGAATTTTGTAAAGAATGTTTTGGTTTTGTGTCAGCATTTGAAAGCTATTTCTGTGTTGTATGGTGAATAGTGAAATAGAAGAAAGTTTGAAACACCCACTTTTCTCCCCCCCCAAAAAACATATAAAAAATGCTCATCCAACACTTGTACTATTTCAAACTTTGATTTTCAAATAATAACAAGGGGTGTGTGTGTCACACTGTGGCCTTGCCCTTTACATTAAAAAGTATATCTTAAGGCAAAAGAAGAAGAATTATGGAAACTCAAATATTTCACCATGCAAAAATATAATCTTCAACAAATCCTCTAAAAAGAAACCAAAATCCTTCAAGATATTATAATAACTCTATAATAACTAATCTCAAGTTTCAACACAAGCCAAAATATCATTTTTCAAAAATCCTTATATAAAAAATAGACCTATTATTTATTACCTAGGGGCCAAAAATCCCTTAAGTTATACTATACTCTATAATGAATCTAAACACGATATCCTTGCCTACCAAGGCAAGGCCAACAAAAGTACTTTAGCCTACTCAAGAAAAATGAAAATTAGCACTATCTTCTATTAAATCACTTATAAGTTCAAAGCAAAATGCCCACCCCAAAACTTCTTTCATCCAAACTTTTGACTTAATAATAATACCTCAAAAATATTGCTGATTAATAATATTGCTAAATATTGCCCACCCAATACTTGAAAGTTGAGCCTTTTCCCCATTTCCATATTTGATTTTTTAAAGAATTTAAAAAATAAAGAAAAAAAAACACTAAATTTTTTTCTAAATGTTTTTTGTAAATTTTTAGAAAAAAATTGGGAAAGTTTAGAAAAAAGTTTAGTGTAAATTTCACATGGTTCCTTATTTGGTTTCTTTGTCCCAAATTCTTGTAATTTTTTTGACCAATAAAAAAAAGAAAAAAAAAGAAAAAATTAGTTGTAAATTTGAGATGGTTCCTTGTTTTTGGGTGTGCTATATTTTTGGGTTCCGTAGCTTCCTTCGTTTGCGCCGAAAAACAAAACAAAACAAAAAAAAAGAAGAAGAAGAGAAAACACGTTGCCTTGCCAAGCCGCCACCATCACTACCTGCGCGCGCTGCTCGCCTCCTCCGTCGTAAGTAATGATTTGGCGATGGCAGTGCGTGACCTCGATGCCCATGTTCCTGGCTGCTTACTGTTGTAACCCGCATTTATGATTTTTTCTTACCATCTCTACAACTTCTTCTTCTCATTTTGTCCGTTTTCTTTTTGTTTGTCTGCTATTTTTTTGTTCGCTCTTGATAGTTTTTTTGTTTTGCTTTTTGTTTTGGGGTCGGGGAGGGGTGGGGGGTGTCGTTTGCTTGTTTTCCTTTTTTTTCTTCAGGGGAAGAAGAAGAACAACAAGTAGTTTCAAAGCATTTTGCTGGACGGACTTTCTCTTGCTTGATTGCTTGATTGGTACTTTTGTTTTTTGGGCCGAGGAATGCGGTGTTGAATCTGCAATAGTAAAGTAGTTGTGCATCGCTGTTGTCGTGATTCTGAGATTGCTGCGTTTCGGGATTTGTCTTGTTGCATTTGCTTGTTTGTTTGTTTGTTTGTTCTGTTCTGTTTTGTTTTTTTGTCGGCGCGTTCTATTGTTGCATTGTCGATCGGGTCGAGCAATGCCGTGACCCACCGTGCGGTGATGCACCGAGAGTTTTTCTGTGTTTTTTGATTTTTTTGTTCTTCTTCGTTTGGGGTTGGATGTAGGCTAGCAGTGTTTTTGGAAGCATTGTAGAAATAAACCCTTGGTTCTCTTGTGTGTGTGTGTGTTTGGGTGATTGGGTTTGGCATGTTTTTGTACTCTCTTGGACTTTGGACCTAGTGCGTTTCACATTGTGCACGATTAGGTAGGTGCCCGAGACAATCGCCGCAGCGGCTTTTTTTTTCAGGGGAGCGTGTGGAATAAAATCGCTGTGGAGTGGATGCTCCAGTACTAGCGAGGCGGAAACGGGTTGCATTGCATTGCATTGCAGAGGAGGTATATGTATTCTCCTTGTTGAGAAATACAAGCTCTTGCAATTGTTTGGCAACGTATCGACAACATCTCTTGTGTGGTAAATTCTTTTGATCTCTCTCTCTCTCTCTCTCTTTAACCCTAATTTCAGAACTAAGCTGTGGGTTTCCCTTTCCTTGATTGTTCAACCTGATGTACTTTTCTGGCGCACAAATTTTCATTTGAAACAATGATGCTTTGCCCCCAAGGATTGATCCCAGTTCCAGGTGAACTTGAATAGGGTTGGGTTCTAGAGATCTGCCATTTTCCAAATGTATCTTTTCCCACGTCATGTTGGGGTTGATTGCAAATGATTGTGCAGGGAGTAAGTGGGCTGATAAGCAATGAGCTTTACTCCCTCCACATTGCCTGGCATGTAGGTCTGGTGCCACCTTCACATGAAGACAAAAAGGCAAAGTTCTTTGCTGTTGTTGTTCTCTTTGAGAATGACACTCATGTGCTTGCATTATCCTAATTTGTACATCTAATGCAAGTGGGTGATAGGATCAAAATCAGCTTGGCAGGCATGAAAATTTAAGTGCCATTGTTATTCTCTGCTTGTTGTCTCACAAGGCAACCAAACAGTTGGTGTGTTGATTTGCCCTTGATTTTGATGTGAGCAATTCAGAGAAGAGCTTGCAAGTTTGAGCTCATTTAGAGAAGCAGACAGCTGTTCTTCCCATGACAAGCTTCTCCTGCAGAGGAAATCCAACCATTTGTAGAACCTATATGCACTGAATTTTTCACAAGCACTTTAGTCTAGACCTGCATATGTCAGTGTGAGAGCAGTTTCCATGTTGTTGCATGTTTGCACATTATGGTCATCTTGCTACACACGTTCCTGTTTCCTCTGCTGGTTTTGGATGTCAATGTCATCACATGAAGAAGCATAGGATATGTGTTTGTTCCACCATGGTCTTATGTAATTCAGACTTTTGTTGTTCAGTATTTCAGGTTAACAAACTTGTGAGGGAGACATACCAGCAAACAACCTTCTTGCATGGCCAATCACACTAGTTAGACAGCATTGATGCTTTCAGTTCCCCAACAGCTAGGTTCTACCAATAATTTGGTGGGTGCTCTGCATATTGTTGCTCTCTACATCTCAATGGGAATTGGAAGGCAGGAGGTGGCCATTATACACTAGAGTGGAGGCTGTAGAAGTAGAACTATAGTTGCTACCTGGTTATGTGGAATGATGATGCGAACTATTCGGCCTCCAGAATCCAAGGAGGCAACCACTTTGCAGGTACACACATGGGTTTTCTGTCTGTGCCATGGATATCACACTAACATGTCAACTAACCTGTTGAGATGGTATAACAAAGACTACTCTGAAAACATCTCTCTGTTGTCAATAGGACAACATTCTAACTGTATGTGGAGGGCTCAGTAGCGGGTCATGACCCAATAGTTCACCTCAGTAGTATTTATTTTCCACCAACTCCTCCATCACACTGAGTAACAGGCTATGGTTCAGAAACTCTAGGGCCTCTTGTATTCATCACCTGGAGACCTGATATGTAGAGGAACCCATGTGACCTGCCTGCAAGACCCCATCTGCACAGCTTAGAATCCCATTTCAATGTGTTTGCCTTTTGGAAACCTTCTGTTATTTTGTGCTGCTGCCACTTATTGTTACCTTCACAAATTATCTGTTGCAACTAATTTGGATCAAGTTGGGGATGTACAAAAAAAACTTGTTGCATTGTTTATTGATCATGTATAAGGTAACAGGCCAGTGAATTTGAAATTTACTGAGATGGGATATGGTTATTACATAACAACTGGGCTTGTCTCTTGTAACTTGTTTAAACGATCCATGCTACAGGTAGCTGTACGATGCCGTCCTCTTACAGCAAAGGAAAAGCTCAAAAGTCGGGACATTCTTCGAGTTGTTGAAGGCAAGGTCAGCACAACATTACCATGGAGAATTTCAAGTTATCCTCTCACCTCTGTGCTGCTGGGAAGTTCACCTTCTGCACTCAGATTTGACTTCTCTGAGTGCTAATGGCAACACTCTGGAAGGCCTCCCCTGCTTGGTCTGGAACCATTACACAAAGTCAGATGTTGGTTTCTACGTAATGCGTGCTCAAGAAACAGAGCATTTCATCTGCTTCCACGCTCTGAGATTATTCCATGTTTTGGCCTTCAGGTGGTTGTAGTGCTGGATCCAGATGTTTCAAAGGAGTACCTAGATCGTGTGCAGGGACGAAGCAAAGAAAAGAAGTATGCCTATGATGTTGCATTTGGTGCAGAGGCAACAAATGAGGTACTCACTTTATTAGTCATAACATGACTCATTCCTCAATACAGTTGATGGCATCTTGTTCAGCTAAAAACTCACTCTTTCACACCCTGTTCATACTGCTAGTATCATATCTCATTTCAAACTAGTTCTTCCCTTTCATGTATTTCTTTGTCTCTGTTTTTCAGTCCTTATCTGGAGGCTTATTACAATTGTCTGTCTGAACTTCTGTGTCACCTGGCAGGATGTTTACAAAGTCACTATGGGATCTATGGTTGAAGGGGTTGTGCGGGGCCTTAATGCCACTATCTTTGCCTATGGAGCTACAGGGAGGTATGAATGGACAAACACAGCACTGGGTGGGAATTCAAACAGCCCTGTGAAGTTCCCTGGACCTGTTTACTGGCAGCTCAAGCACATTCTATTCTGTTAAGAGTGAAGGCTGTCATTGTGCTTGACAGTTACTTGTCCTTGATGGTCCACTCCTACTTGCATGATTTTCAATATATGATACAACTGCATGGAGGCAAACCAGGACCTTTTGTGGAGTACAACAACTGCAGTCTTTGCATGAAGATTATCTTTTGGATATGTGACATTCTATTGCTGTGTGGCATTTGGTTGTAGCCTTGCTGCTCAGTTGGGAATTGAGATTGCTCCTTCTTTGCATGGCAGTGGGAAGACTCATACAATGGCTGGAACACCAGAGGATCCAGGTCTTATGGTCCTCAGCTTGCAATCTATATTCGCCCTCATTTCGAAGCAAGAAGCGGACTATGAATTTGAAGTTACTTGCTCCTATCTTGAAGTTTATAATGAGGTAGATAATATTCATATCTCTCAATATTCTCGTAAGCAAATGTTCTGGTTCCTTATCTTAGTAGAAGAAACCTTTCCACATTATACAAATTTAGAGATGAAGCCGAAATCTGTTTGAAAAGTGAGGATAGACAATGTAGATCCCAACAGATTATGTCGTAGTATTTGCAGAGGAGGACAAGGAAGACCCATACCCCTGTCAGAAACAAACAGGAACAAATGTCCTACAATAATTTCCTTAAGTTGGACTTCTAATGTGCTCTTTTTCCTTTTGCAGGTCATTTATGACTTGTTGGAGAGATCTTCAGGGCATTTGGAACTGCGAGAGGATCCAGACCAAGGGATCACTGTTGCAGGGCTGAAGCGCATCCAGGTTTGACTTAAACAGGACTATGGAATTTTGAAAGATTTGATGGTTTTGCAGTTCCAATATATGGGCACTTGAAGTTTCTCAAATCTAGAGCCTGCTTCCAAGGAAGATACTGTGTCATACACTCCATGCTTGTCACATGTAGTAATCCTAATAGCCACAGAGAGAAAATGGACATCAGGGTCAGCTCTAGGTATATGAAGTCTACACAACTGTTAGGTTTCTCATTGGAGCACTCTCTATAATCATGGGCTATGAATCTGGTGGCATTTGTTGGGAGACTTGATGACATTCAGGACATTTGGCATCTTTCCACTAAGACCATACTAGTAATCTTTTCATGCCATCTGGTAGTGTAGGTATTTCCAGAAGGGCTTCCTTTTGTCATTATCCAAGAGTCCTAATATGATGGTTATATTGAACCAGGTGACAACAGCTGAGAAGATTCTGGAACTCCTCACTCAAGGGAATGCACGACGAAAAACAGAAAGCACTGATGCCAATGCCACCTCATCACGGTTAGTGTCATTTGCCTTATGAGAAATATTCTTGGCTCTCTCTTTTTCTGATTCTGGATGTACAACAAGTTCTTTGGTGAACATGCTACTGAATTTCTTGAGCAAAGTTCTGTTGGGATCAGGGCAGGGCGGATGCACCCAAAATCATAACTTGAGCTTTGTTGCAGCTCTAATGACTTGTCTTGCAACTCCTTTGATTTTGGACTGAGCCAAGACTAACAAAGTCTCAGGGGTGGTACCATGTGCCCTTTTAGAACACTCTTATCAAGTACTGACAAACAGGAATGGTTGGTTGGTTTGCACCCATTTCAGTTCTCATGCAGTCTTGGAGATTATCGTAAAAAGAAAGCAGCGGAATCAATATCGCTCTCAAATCTTGCGTGGCAAGCTGGCATTAGTAGATCTTGCTGGCAGGTGGGTGTGTCTGTTTACTGCACTTTTTGTCTTGCATAAACTTCAGTGGCTCATGTTATGGTTCATCTGTTCTGCACTACTTGAAACTGCGTTGATGGTGGGTAGGCAATAGTTTGGGACACCCAATATACAACAATGCTGTGGCTGTGAGTAACTACTTGACATGCAATCAAGCTATCGCCAATTTTGAAGTAGTGCAGATTTCTGTCTTGAAGAGAGAGATTTGGCAATGTAGTTCTTCTTTAGTAGTCCAAATTTGTGGCATGTAGAGAGTTTTTTGAAATCTTTTCTTGCACTCAATTGATGATTACTGTTTGTGTGTTCTCCTTCAGGCTTCCCTTGATAGGGTTGTTCACCTGCTTGTTGTATGGAAATCATGTGCTCTTTGACATGTTGCTAGTACCTCTTACAGTCAGATATTTTTTTGGTTTTTTTGTTTTTTAACTGCAGTGAAAGAGCATCAGAGACAAACAATGCTGGACAAAAGCTCAGGGATGGTGCCAACATCAACAAGTCACTGTTGGCTTTAGCAAACTGCATTAATGCTCTTGGAAAGCAGCAGAAGAAAGGTCTTGCTTATGTTCCGTACCGTAACAGGTTTGTAACTGAGAAAGTGTATCTGAATGTGAAACTGCATGGTTTTTGGGGCATTCTGCATGCTCTTCTAACTTGATGCAATGGTTCTTTTGATGTGTACGTACAGCACTCATATGCACTCCACTGAAGACTTGTTGGTCACAGAGTGCTTATTGTTGCCTACTTTCTAGAATCTTAATTGTTAAAGATGTTGGAGAGAGCCTGGATATATGGTAGCAAAATGTTTTTGTCTTTGTTCTAATAGATTAGCTCTTTTGTCATGCAGCAAGTTGACAAGATTATTAAAGGATGGATTGAGTGGCAATTCACGCACTATTATGCTGGCAACAGTCTCATCAAGCGCTGATCAATACCACCACACTACAAATACTCTCAAATATGCAGATAGGGCAAAAGAGATCAAGACCCACATTCAGGTGCAGAATTTCTTCTGTATAAACTCTCATGTTTGTACACTAAAGACTTGTGTGTTAAGATTGAAAGAGTTTCTTCTCCTGTGTACGGATTACTGTGTGCTAAGAAAGTGTGGGGCACTGAAGGAAGGAGCATGCGCGCTGAAGAAGATGGCTTATGTTCTAGTAAAATTGGGTGCAGTTTATTGCTTTTGTATCAAGTCCATTGAGGTTGCATCACCATTGTATTCAGAATATGTTTCTCAGACTGTTGCTATATGATACCCACCTTGGGCTTGCAAGAAATCTTTTCAAATTTATCAACATTTAGTTTCACTGCTTAGCTTGAGAAATTATTCCTCCCTACATGCAGTCAAAGCTGTCTCCATCTTGTTCACACTCTTGTTTCCCTTGTACTTGAGTAGTGTATGACTCAAGTTGTATCATACCTACAAGTCAATGGAGCAGTGTAACTGTGGTCAGTGGTTTTGAAAGTCCAGGGAGTGTTTTACTGGAAGATGAAAGGAGTGAAATTATGTCACATGGTTTAGCATAAGAATTTACTGCTTCTTCTGTTGACCTGTGCATTGGCCTTTTCTCCTGATTTGCAGACAAATGTTGGTACAGTGGATGCTCATGTTGCAGACTACCAACGAATGATAGACAATCTCCAGGTATGACTCTTTTGAGTGAAGCCATCTAGGTACTTTGAGTATTCCTTAAGCGCAGGTCATAAGCAAATTGGTTTTGGGGAGTGTTCAGAATTTTGTCACTTGTGCTGTATCACCTCCACATGATTCGATTGCTTGTCAATGTTCATATTTCCCAGAATGGCAGTAGTTTGAGGTAGAACATCAACATGACTGGCATTTGCTGAACCAAGAACTGGCCTCTTCTATCTGCTACTATCACAGCTTTAGAGAAGGAAAAAGAATAGGGAGACATGTTGTTTGTTAGGAAAGCATGAACTAGTGGCTCTTCACCCTTTTTATGGGTACTACCTCCTTTTGAAGGTGGTCACTTTTTGATCACCATATCAGCCTATTGTGCTCCCCCAAGGTTTGACCCCCCTTGAACCATGTGGATTTTTGGTCACTGGTTTAGCTTGTGACCCTTACTATAGCTGGGCTTTTTGTAGTAGGTAATATCTAGTATTTTTAGTGGTGGAGTGAACTGGCAACCACTTGCAAGGCAGCCAGGGTTCCCAACCACTTTGTGCATTGGCTTAATGCTTAACACAGCTATATTGATCTGGCACATGCTTATCTCCTCTCTGTGGTCAACTTATGATAAACAAGCATTGGTACTTGCACTACTTCTGGAATTCTTGCTTTCCCTGCTCATTCTGATCTTTTTCCATGCTTCCGCTAAGATTGATGGGTGATTTGTGATCAGGTGGAGGTCAGTCAACTACGAAGGGAGCTTGCAGATAAAGAGTCTCAGCTGAGTGCACGCAATCCTGAAAAGGAAAAATCTGCAGATGATGAACTCTCATGGTTGGATGTCTTGAGTCATGACATCAATGAGAATGTTGAGGAGAGAATCAACTTGCAAAAAGCACTGTTTGAGCTAGAGGACATGAATTTACACAACAGGTTGGAGCTTCAACAACTTGATGAGATGATTGCAGATCCAGTGAGTTGATTTACCTTTGGCCCTGTTGCTTCCAGTATTCTTTTCTTTTGTTGCCTGTAATTCAAGTCAGATTCCTGTTCCAAGTTCTCAACTGTCCAGTGCTTCACCTGTTCCCACATCTTGAAGCTTCTGTCATGCCTTTTGCAATGTATATGCTGGGCAAGCATACCCTTCCAAGGTTGGATCTTGAACTTCTTGTGCTTATCAGTGGATTTGTCTTCATTAGCTTGATGGCTAATCCAGCCTCATTGGACTGAGTACCATGGTCTGTATTTTATGGTGTGCAAAGCACTAAGGTTAGGGTGAACTGGTATGTGCAGGATCAGTTCCGGAGAAATGGTGAGAAGGATGAAGAGCTTGTAGAGAGACGGCAGGTAGTATTAGACAACATTCGAGACAATGATGAGGCAGGGGCCCACTATCGCCAGGTACTGAAAATTATTGTGTAGTCAGCTGTCTTCCTCAGATGTTGGTCCCCCTTTTAGAAATGAACAAAATTGCAACCTGAAAACTTGATGTAAGTGAAGTCAAGATCTTTCACCGTCATTATTGTTTTCTGTAATGCTGATAGGTGTTCATTCAAACTCATAGTTGACCTGGGTTAGTTGTTCATTATGGCAAAGAAGAGGGATCCATACCCTGCAGCATATCACTGCTGTGGTACAGTTTGCACAGAATCTCTGGCAGTGGCAAGAAATTGATTCCAGAGAATTGACATACCCAGAAGAAACCATGATTTGTTTTGGGTACAAGTCCAGTGTGAATAAGCAAAAGTTGGTACATGGTTTTGGGTTCCCTAAACCCTCAACCCCACTGATCAGTGTTTTTTCTTTGGCAAATTTTCGCAACCTGGTGACCAAAAAAAGGGCTGGCAAATCCAACAAAGGGATTTTTGAGATTTAAAAAATAAAATTGGCCATATCTTGACTAAAAAAACTTAGATGTTGCCAGATTTAGACAGGGAGTTCCTGTAGGTCACCAGAACTAGGCAGGATTCCAAAAAAGATCTACTAGTCCATGAGGACAGTTGCATTTACTGCCAATTAATGCTGAGGATCCTAGCCAGTGCACCTACTTGAGGAATTTGAAAAAAAACACACTATCACTAATGCAACAAATTAAGAAACTGTCTTTGAAGTTGTTGGAACTCTCAATAATGCTTTCTGTAGTATACAGGGTTATACATTGTTGCAGGTATGAATCTTTGATTTAGGGTTCTTAGAGGTCCTCACATCGTGCACATGGTGTGACAGGATATAGAATGTAATGAGGCTCAGCGCAAGGAGCTGCAACGACTCATTGATGAAGCTATTGATAGTGACCGGAATAAAACATTCTTGCGCATCCTTAGCCAGTATAGGCTGCTGGTAAGTTCATGTGCAAAACTTGAAACAATTTGTCAGTAGTTGGTAATAAGAGCTCACAATCTGATACACCCCAATTTACACACTGAAAGTGAGCATTGGCAAGAAAGATAAGCAAGTTTCAAATAGTATGTCCATGTAGCAGTCAAAGTCTAATGTGGAGGTTTTCTGCAATGTCCAGGGTATGACTAATATGGAGCTCCAGTTTCAAATGGCCATAAGAGATCAAGTTATAAATGATCAGCGTGAAGCTCTCAGCAATTTGTGGTCAGTCCTTGAATGCTCTGGACTGAATCATGACCAAATTCTAGAGATAGCCGCCCAACAGGGTATCATGATAGAGGAGGGAATAATGCCATCAGTAATAACAGGAAGGACATACACATCAGCTACCCCAATTCCAGCCTTGCATAAGTCACAGCCAACCCTGGCTGCAGCTACAAGTGCCAGATTTCCATCCTTAGGCCAACTACAAACTGGTCCTGATGCAATTAGCACCCCGGAGTACAGAAATTGGGGAAACCGACTTGGGCGTCAAGAGCTTGATACTGTTGCTTGTTGTCCAAAGACTGTGAGTGATGATTGGAAGGGTGTTAATATACAAGAGAGTGGAGGGCATGCACAGTTAGGTGAAAGTCCCCCCCCTGGAGCTCAAGCCTTTGTTCCCAAGACTGCACCAGACACTGCAAGAATTGAAGGAGTTGGGCTTGGTCAATCAAATGGTGAGAGCATGGGGTTTTATTCTCCTGACAGACTTAGGGCACCAAGGAACCCATGGCCAGTGGAAAGTGCCTGTCCAGGAAGAAACAGTGTCAGCCAAGATCATTCCAATTATGGTGGATACACAGCAAATGGTTCATCTCTGCCAGCAGTACCAGGCCCAAAAGTCCTGACCCCACCAAGGGTTCGGAGAAGACCACGGTCAGCTGAGAGTCGGCAACACCACTGGTCAAGAGAATGGGATGGAAGCACCACAGGAGTTGATGCAGGGAGTGAAGGGAGTGACAGTGAAGATTCTGATCACTGCTGGCATGAGTCTCAAGAGAAGTATCACCAAGATAGGTTTCATGAAGGTTCCCATCAGGCAATTGATAATGAGTCACTTCGCAGGGTAAGGCACTGGCATGCTTAAATTTGTGACTACAATTCTATTGCGCAGAGGTCTTCTGATAGGGAATGCTGATGATCTGTATCCCTGCAGCTGACCTCAGATGGTGTAGTGGTATTGAACATTACTTGTGCTGAAACAATCATGTTGTCACCTTTACATGCTTTTATACAGAAAGCAGGAGAAGATCATACTGCAGAGACTGCTTTTGTGAGGTTCCCATATAGCATGTTAAGTTTTCATTGCTGCTGTGGGCATGCTGCTTTAAGTTGTACTGTTCATGTTCTCTGAGTTGGAAAGCTTGTTCTACAGGAAAATTGATAGCTCCTTGTTTTGACCTCCTACAGGAACTGTCTCGCTTAGATAGTGAGCTCCAAGATCTGAAGAGAGGGATGGATCGAAGCAATCCAGCATTCTACAATGGTGGTAAAGCACACATGGGGTATATTGACATCACAGATCCAAAGCTCTTGAGATCATCAATTCCAAATGAGACCATAGATCCGAAGGATCTAAGAAGAACATCTGGCCCTTTTGAAGCTTCAGACTTAAGGCAGTTGCCAAGTCAAAACAACTCTACTGTGCCTGCATTCACCAGTAGCAAGTTGTTGCCTAATGGACACTCAGCCTCTTTTCAAGTGCTCCCTACAACTCCAGCAAATCATGTTAATGAAAGTTCTCCTACCATTCTCAGTGTATCAGCAATGCCAACTGTGCCACAAGGGCAGATCTGGAAAGTTGTAATGCCTGAAACAGGGGTGGGGTTGGTAGATGTTGCTTCCTCTAAAGTCAATTTTAGCACACCAGAGCCAATTGATGGACAAATTGCTCTTGGAAGTAAAGTGAGAGCTCCAGTTGAACGGCGCAAATCCAAGGGTGACCATTCCCTGAGTGGTGGCATGCGGCAGATCTGGCAACGGAACATGACTGATTGGAAGTAGCATACCTAATTATTGGTGGAGCAGATATTACTTTCCCAATTAGAAGATCTATTCCCACAATTTGGCAATTCTTGGATTTCAAGGAGTACTCCAGACAGGCTTTTTGGGTTCAGCATTCGTCAAGTTTAGCATCTGCTGACTTGATCTAGTTGGAGGCTCTCACCATTCAGCATGCTGGTGCTTTTGAAGGAGAAGTTGCTCCATTCGTACTAAATGCCAGGTACTTGCTATCCACAACAGGCTACCATATCTGTTTGTGGTTAATGGCTAAAGTATATGATGCTGTAGATTGGTTACCCTGTAGCTGTGGGAAGTAGAAGAGGTGGCCACAGACACAGGTATTGAGCAGTCATGTGTATGCTGCAAAGAAGATGGCCTCTCCAATCACAGACTTCTCATGGTGTGATATTGGTATGCTGCAATGGAAGTATTGGGGGAAAACAGTGATCTCTAGGATATTGATTGCTTATGGTTTTTTCTTCACATCCAGATGTTGGGGCGCTGTCAGATGGGTGCTATGTTTCCATGGAGCACTGTAAACTGTTGCCTGTGGACTTCAAACTACTGGTGCCAAATTGCAGCTGAAGCAGTACGGAGGTTTTGTTTTCAACCCAGTGCTGACACTGGACAAGAGAAGAATATCATCCCTTGCTGCACCAAGTTTTAGTGCTCTTTCTCATTGGACACTTTTCCTTACACTGCTCCGTAACTTCCCCTTACTGAAAGTCTCTCACTGAAATGCACATACACACATAGGAACATACGAACTATTCATGTGTTATTTACAAATAATCCAGATTAAAAACATTCCAGAATATTAACAGTCATCAAACTGCACCAATCCTAGCACAATAGATAACAGATCAACCACACACTGTACAGTCCATGTATCTGTCTTACACATTTGAGCAACAAGAAATGTTTTACCAACAAGATGGTTGGCTGTTAAAGCCATGTGGCACACTGGACTGGCCAGCACAACAAATGTGTTCCTTTTTGCCATGGTCACATAAATGATTCCTTTGTGTTTTTTACAAGGTTGATCTGTGCAATTTGACCTCCCAGCAGATGAGCCTGTCTGGATTACTTACTAGATTTTTGGCTGTATCTTCAAATTGCCTCAGCTTGGTTGGTGTGGTGAGCATCTTAGGTTTCTGAGATATCATATGTTAGGGGGAGCATGAGACATACCAATGCATTGAAAATGATTGGATAGAAGAGTGTTTTGAAACAGGTTACCATGAATTCTGCAGCAACAGAATTAGAAGCTCCAGGGGGAACCTCATGTTATCCATTGTTTCATTGTTTTGTTTCAATATTTCCTACCCATTGTGTACAAACAAAGGTGACATATTGGCTGGCATTCATTGTTCGTTTAGCAGTTGAACTATATGGTATGAGCACAGGTGACATCAAGGAAGATGTTGGTTGTTCATACTCATGTTTTGTGTTTGTTCTCTTTCCTCGCTCTTCAAATCAAAAACAGTTTGTCTCATACATGGCTAACAACACTCTGACAGTCTAGGTGCTGCAAAAGATCCTGAATGTTTAGGTGCCTACTCTGATGCTTAACATTGTGGGCTACTGCATTTTAAGGTCCTAGACTCTTAAGCCTCAAGATGGGGGGGCGGTGCACTAGATGTCTTAGCATTTGTGATAACATTTTGTGGAGATCAATAAGTACAGGGTTTGTCCTGGGCCCTGCACCTATGTCTGAACATATCTGTGATCTCAGGTACAGTAGCTGCAAAATTTTAGACAAACATGAGTACCTGAGATATGTGTAGAGCAAGAAAGCAAAGCTTCCCATATTTTGGATGATGTTGCTCCTCTTTCTTTTCTGGTTTACAGCTTAAGAACACATTGAATCCAAATTTCTCAAAATGGTCAAAACTGAAAGTGCCCTGTTTTGGCAACTTCGTGTCATCCTTTGCTGTGTACTAGAGAAAAGTTAATGTATTTCTTACATGACAAAGGTTCATACACACACCCCAAGGAAAACACAGAAAGTACTAAGCCTTTCCCGGATAGTGTAATTACCCATCTTGTGTTTCTTGATGTTACTGTTGGGGACTACACAATAACTTCGTGTTGACCAGGGGATTCCAAATTTGGAAAGTCCACAGGAGCCTGAAGACCTACAAATGACACTTCTTACAGCAACTCCTGTCAAGAAAAGATAGCTCGAAGCTCTTTCTTCCAAAAGAGCGTAAGGTTGCAGCATGATACCACTATTAATACAGGTGATTGGATGCCTTGATGATTTCAAGTTGAGAGTTTATTTCCCATCAAGGAGATGGTTCAACTTCTTCAGGCCTCACACTCCGGGGAAGTGTAAATTGGCAGCAGACAGGGTAATGATCAGATGGGTACTGACCAGCCACATTGTCATCCATGATTTCACACAAGAAGGGAGAAAGGGAGCTGCCCCGGAACAGGATCCAGTCGACATGCAAATCCTGGTTATGCCAATCCCAACACAGAAAAAATGCCCTGAATAGCATCTTCAGAAACTCTTTAGTACCCCATTTTCTGCCATGAAATCCATGGTATGTATGCACTAAGTGGGCATTGCGTCGCTGTGCACAACTTACCCATGCATCATTTAAGTTCCCTGAAAGCCCATGTTCTTGTGACCTGCCTAGTAAGAAACGCCCCATACGAGACTCCTTGAGTGCATTGAAGCCACCACAGTACACAACAGGGAGATTAGATGGCAGCGAGTCAATATGCTGCCATGTCAGTAGGGCGCCACGTCTCCTGGCATGAGAGCTGTTGTGGTCCATGTGTGTGTTCACAATCTGCAATACAGATTGATTTTGACTTAGAGTTTTGAAGCATATTGGTGGGGGGGGGGAACTAGAAAGATTGCTCCAGATGATATTCAGCTTTGCATTCTGAAATGCAACCCAAAACACCCTGAATTCAAACCACATACGGCTTAGATGTTGATGATTTTGAAGTATACACTCATGGTGACTTACAATCCAGACATTTTGAGTTCATAGCTTCTCCAGTCAATGTTTGGGGTTTACAGCTCAAGATTGGGGATCAAAACATTGAGGCAATTGTTCCAGCTGTAAGGAAATCAAGAGCAAGATCTAGAATACATACATCCTCCTATCAAAGACTGAGACATTGATCAATCCTTTGTGCTGAGCATATGACAGCAATCATCCATGGCAATGAAGTTGAGCATTGCACCCTACAGGTAAGAATTCAATAGACCACTGATCAAGTCTTTGCGCTGAGCATATGACAGCAATCATCTATGGTTGAGCATTGAAGGCAACATATCAGATTTCATGAGACAATGATCAAACCTTTGTGCTGAGCGTATATGATAGCAATCATCCATGGCAATGTAGTTGAACATTGCACCCTACACATCAGGATTCATGAGACACTGATCAAGCCTTTGTGCTGAGCATATGACAGTCATGTAAGGCAATCAGGCTGAGCATTGCACCCTACAGATCAGGTTTCATGAGACACTGATCAAGCCTTTGTACTGGGCATATTGCACCAATCATCCACGTGATGAGCATTGCACCTTACAGATCAGAATCATGCGACACCAATTCAAGCCTTTCTGCTAAGCAAATGACAGCAAATCATCTCTGGCAACAAGGCTGAGAATTGAGCACTACAGATCAGGTTTCGTGAGACACTGATAGAAAATTTGTGCTGAGCATATGACAACAATCATCCTTGGCAATGAGGCTGACCATTGTGCCCTACAGATGAGGTATCATGAAACACTGATCAAACCTTTGTGCTGAGCATATGACAGCAATCATCCTTGGTAATGAGGTTGCTAATGAGCATTGTGCCTTACAGATCAGGTTCCATGATACCCTCTCTGGATGTACAACAAGCACCATGACAACTGCCTCCATTTCTTTACAATTGATAGCAAACACACCGAATATGAGCGATGGAAGAATGATCGAGAATGATCGTCATGATCAATCAACACACACACACACAACACACCTGGAAAGAAAACCCTGGGGGATGCAAGCCTTTTATCTTGAAGGTGGCCCAGGTAGAGATGGAAGGGATGCGGGAGCCCCATGAAACGCTGGCTGGCACGGCCGGAGACTCCGACAACCAGAATGTGCCGCCGTCGACTCTCTCCACTTTCGCTGTATCAAAAAAGATGGCGCAATGCTCGTCTCCCGGATCCGCAGGTCCCTTCTTGGAGACTCCAAACTGTTGGTAGCCGCCTGCTAACAACAAGCTCTGTAAATCGTCTACCTGCGATTTCATTCCCTCCTGCGTGCATACAATCGTTGGAGCATACTTGATCACCAGGTCCGCACACATCTGCTTGCGATTCTCCCACACATTTCTAGCCTCGTCCGTGGACCCCGCAACATCCCTGTGCAAATTGAATGTCATAACCTTCAAGCTCAAGCTCGTGGGTGCCGCCATCTCCAGCGGCTTCACAATACCCCGTTCGTTTGTGGCATGTTGCCCGAAGGACGAAGCGTTTCAAGAAGACCCGAGTGCGAAATCGAGTGCAACACAATCGCTGCAGCTTCTTGTGCAATAGATACGCAATCGAAGTGCTGTTTGCTTCTGCTTCACATCTGTAAGGTTCCGTATCATGTATCGCCATGCTCTCTCTAGGGTTCAACGCAAGGTGAGACAATTTTGTTTGGTAGACGAGGTCCGTTCCATTGCAGTGACACTCTCCACATAAGGATGAGAGAGAGAGCACACCTCTTGTATGGAAAGTTGCACTGCCATGTCTCATAATTCTTTACATGCTTGTCCTGCAATGGACATTATGTGCAGAGTTTTGATGCACAGCTGCTGCTGTTTCAGTAACTGTGGACAAATCTGTTCACAAGAACCTCAAATGCTGTGTGAGTGCAAGCAGTAGGCTGTGTGGTGTAAGACTTACTCATCCATAAGCCACAAGCATGTGCATATCACCAATTGTGAAGAACAATCCCAGAGTCAAGACCGCACCAAATCATTGTTGCAATGTTGATTGCAAGCAACAAAGACTCACATGAGCAATCAAGAAGCAAGAGCTTTTTGCTTCATATCAAGGTACAACTTCTCTGACATCTGACCACCACCTTGTGAGAATATTCTTTGCAGTCCAAAAAGAGCACATCACAAATCCTTTGCGTCAAGTCAATTGTTTGCATCATTGGAGGAGCAGATAAGTACCCACCATTAAGGCATCAATTAGACAATAAGCTAAACCAATATCCATATTTGACAGGCGATTACTTTCTCTCTCTAAACGAGAGTTTGTTAGTTTGCTGCTTACCCAATGAACAAACTTGGCTGTAATCCTCCAGGATGGGCAACCCGAACAAGCTATATCAACCTGCCATCGCAATCTTACAGGTTCAACCTTGTATGCCTTCATTCAGCAGTCAGGTAATCTGTCACCACCTCTACATCTACAACCTTGACGATTTGCTAACCTCTATGGCATCTCGAACATGGCAAAATTGTTCAGGAAATTACTCTTCACAGATACAAATGCTAGGGTTTTTAGGCCTGGGGAGGTCCAGTGGCATGCAAAGGAGCACAGGACTGACAAACTTGGTCAGTTCAAGAAGCAATTGATCCTAAAATAAGTTGACTTAGAAAGCCAATACTGCAGAAGGCCATCAGCACATATGTAGTTCATAGCCCACTCACAGATCAAGCAATGAGAGAATGAAGGCAAAACAGCATTTTGCTAAGCACCCAATTGAGCAAGGCCCAGTACTAACTCCTTCTGTCTGAAGAAGTGTCATTGCCATCATCTTGTAACTCGGGAGGTGGTGGAGGAGGACCAACAGGTTCATCTTCCAAACCTTCCATTGCAGTTGGGCCCTCCTTGTCTATCTCTGTTGGACCTTCTAGAGACAATGCTTCTGCTTTGGAGGCCTCCACCATGTCATTAGCCTTTGCCTCTTCAGCTTCTACAACTGCAGTTGCCAAGGTTGGTACATCTGTGTTGTCCTCTTGCAAAGCCTTCTCAACAGCACTTTGCTCTGCAAGTTCATACCAGTTGAAATAATATAGCAGCTGAATTCTCAAGTGGAAATACCAATCACTTGAAACATGGTAAGGGTAACATAATTTCATGACAGAAAATAATCAAGGTGTTAATGATTGCAAGCTCACCTTCTACTGATTTGTCATCAGACTGATCAGCCATTGGCTTGTCCTCCTCTTCTCTTTTCTTTGCAGCATCTGCCTCCTCAGCAGCTCTCGCCTCTTCTGCAGTATTCATGTCTTCCATGGCTTGTTTCTCCTCAGCTGCTTTTTTCTCTGCAATCTCTTTCTCTTCAGCAGCTTTGGCAGCTGCAGTATCATGATCATGGATGAATCCCCTCAAATTTTCCTGCTCTACAAGGAGGTTCTCATAACGGAGTTGCAGCATGCGCTCTTTCTCACTCTGCTGTTTTACAGCATCCTGTAGGTTTTCAATGCGACGAGGTGCTGCCAGCTGTTCCTGGCGATGTAAGGCCCAGAAGCACTCAAGCTCTGTGCCCAAAGTGTCTGCCTCCTTAAACGTCAATTCAATCTGCCTCCACAGTGCATCTGCCCGAATCTGCGTGTTTTGGCAATCCAACAGACTTATGTTTCAACACACAACCACAATCATAGTAACCAGTACCTCATATTCTTACTTGCAAGAGCAACATATATAGTCCCCTAGAAACAATCAGGCTGTTTCCAAGTCCATGAATACCACAAGTGATAATGGGCAAATTATACCCCATCATTGAAACCTGAGGTCCTCACCTGGTACCCCTGGGTCAGCACTTTGATCTTTTGCTCCAACCGGACAGCCTTGCGGGTCTCAGCCTCCATTTGCTTCTTGACATTCTCAAATTGGTATTGCAGTGCGGCAAGGCGGTCACTGGTACTAGCGACACTGGCCAAGCCAAAGCTGTCCCGTGTGGGCAGGTATATGAGATCATCCACACAGGCATCACGTGCCTCTGCATAATCATCCAGAGTAGCATCCTCATGGCCCATTGCACTTCTGATATAACCCAATTCCTCCTCTATCAGCAGGCCAGCCTGGAAATCACAAAAAATCCACCAAGTATGTCGCATGAAATTATACCCACAGGACACCTCCTCAAAACATTACCTTTAGCAAGGATGAGAAGAAAGATGACCTCTTCATGAAGTATACACAGGATCTAGCCACTTACATCATTTAGGTCTGCCTCATCAAAATCTTCAAGCACAGGCACCGGGACTTGTGGATTTCCATTCGCAGCATTCTTACCAGCCCCCTTCTTCTTTGCTTTGCTGGACTCCTCTTCCAACATAGGATATTTAGCAGCATCATACTCTAGCAATGCAACTAGCTCTGTCCTAACCAACAAGTCTGCATGGTCAATGAGGGTCACTGGTGCAGGTGCAGCTTTCCCATCTTCACCATAGGCCAATGAGGCCCTCATCATTTCTATGGCTGCAGGTGGTGGCCTTGGAAGCACTCTCTGTAAGACCTTGGAGCGTTTTCTTAACAGAGCTGCCTGTTTGGCAGCTTCTTCAGCATGTTGCCTAGCCAACACATCTGACATATCTGCTTCCATGTCATCCCCCTCCACTGGCTCTTCCTCAGGGAGATCTGGCACCATGATCTGGTACTCATTCTTTGGTGCTGGAAGATCCCCTAGCCCCATACGAAGGTGCCTTCGAAGTTCTGCCTGCTAACACATTCATAAAGCATAAGCAGCTCTACTGAAGGCTCATGAACTGATGTATAAGCACAAAGTGGACAAGAGAAAATAAAAAACAAGCATTCCAGGAAAGGGAAAGGTATGCTGCAAATTTACCTGCCTCAACTTCTCTGCCTTGGAACTCTCCAGGGAAGGAGTGTCCATGCCCTCATTGATGTGAAGCTCATCCCTTATGGGAGTGCCTTTTGGAGTCATCCCATAGACAGCAACATCCTTGGCAGGGGTCATGCTCAGCCGTGGAGTGGCCCCAGTTGCACCTGATGGTGTGTGCAAGGGTGTTGCTATTGGATTCGGTGTTTGGATCTCCTTCTTCTTAGGTGTAACTCCTGAGAAATCTGAAGGGTGCAAATCAGGGTTCTCCCCTCCAAACAGTGGGGTCTGGGTCTCACGCAACCGTGCAAGATTCTGCATTCAGAGGGTGTGATGCTCATGTCAGACCAACTGTAGCTGGCACACTGAAACACCAAGTTGTCTGGACAAAAAGTTTCCCTTAGCAGGACAATCAACTGCTATTCAAAGAATACACCTTTCCTGAATGTGAAACTGTTATCAATGCTAGAAAATCATGAGCACAGCCCCTGAGGCCTTTACCTCAGCCTCCATCATAATTGCATCTCCCTTTCCACCAGGTGTTCGCTGAGGGGTTCTCAAGGGAGTCATCCCTGGCCGTGCAGGTGTTTGATTGTAAGTGGAGAGCAGAGAGCGAGTGACACCACTACCCTCTACGAGTCCATCCTCGCCTGATATGAGATCACTGGCATAACCCATCTTTGCAATCTCTTCCAACTCCCTGTCTGAAATTTGTGGTTCTGGGAGCATCAGCTTTGATCTCTTGCGTACTGCTTCTGGATCATTCAGCTTATTGACCTGCTCTCACACAGAACAAATCAATCTCTTTGTACAAGCAGAGCCAGAACACTGAGTGCATGTGAATGACATGGGTGTGAATGCATCAACCTTTCCAACAGAAGTGCAAAATTCAGAGTGTGATATTCTTCAATTTCTTGGTAGTTTTCCACCCTAAGACATGAAAATGTTTTTACCTGCATGACTGCAGCAGGAGCATCCCGTCGCTCTGCAATTTTGTTACGAGCAACATCTTGCTTACGAAGCTGAGCTTCAATGTCAACTCGCCTCTTACCCTCTAGCTCCTCAATGGTGGTAGGAAACTGTGGTTGTTCAACTGGAGCCTCATGTGGAACTTCAAAAAAGCCTGGCGGAGGTTTCTTCTCAAAAGGGATTTCTGCATTGTAGTCAATCCCCTTCTGCTTACGCCGCCGATGACGTCCATCAATCCCTGCAGCCTTCAGCTCCCTGCGCTTCTGCAAAGATGCCAACCGGCGAGCCTCTTCAAGCTGTTTCTCTCTTGCCTTCCTCTTGGCCTTTTTACCCCGCGTATTTGCCAACCGCGCCCTTGCCTCCGACAACATTTCCTTCTCATCTTCATCCATATCAACAGGGTCCGGCCTTGCTGGTTTCGACTCAGGATTGGGATCAATTTCTCCTGGCCGCAGCTTGCGGGGATCATCAGCAGGTTCATAGTTTTCATCTTTTGCACAAGCTGCATCTAGTAGTTTCTCGTAGCGTTCCAGGCATTGGGCCGGAGTACGCCCTACAATGGGAGCTATAGTTCTCCACTGCGTAGGCATCAGCTTCGCAAGATGCAATAACTTCTCATCTTCCTCCCTTGTCCACTCAGTCTGCAGCACCAAAACGGCCAACACAAAAATGCTATGAAACGCAAAAAAACTCCAAGCTCGAGTTCGAAAACCCTAAAACCCCACTTTCCGCAAGAAAGCCAAAAAATGCAAAACCCTTGCTAAAAACCTACATTCACAGTTTCATAGCGGGGGTGAGAGGAGTCAGTACCTTTTTGATAGAAGGATCAAGCCACTCGTACCACCGCGCTTTGCATTGCTTCGCAGATTTACGCACCAACAAGGACGAGATACGTGCCCACTGATTCTTCCCGTATTTCATAACCGCCGCCTTCAGAATCTCATCCTCCGTATTCTTCCACACACCTCCCTTTATCATAATCCTCATCTTGGCTCAAATTTTAGTTTTCTTCGCGCTCTGGCGCCTATAGTCCTCCTCCCGAAAACACCCCCCCGTCCCCGCCCCCACTTCGCAAGCAAAAAACAGAAAGCCGTCTTCCGGGAGCAGAAGCAGCAGACCTACTACTACTACCACCGAAAACCACTACCGCCAGCAAAAAACACTCATCAACACGGCACGAGAAGACGAAAAACGAAGTAAACCCATTACTGAGAACTAGACAAACCTTACAATACAAACGCCATTAGAACTGGAAACCGACATCCGGGCAAGAATTATCGTCATCGCGTGCAGCAAGCACGACGAGCGAAGAAGAAGAAGAGCCGACGCCGCGAACCCTACCACCACGAAGAAGAGCGCGGAAAGAGGAAGAAGAAAAAGAAGACCGCCAAAAGAAATGAATAAAATAATTAAGTAAATACCTAATTAAATATTTTAAACTGTTTTTTATTACACAAAATAATAGTTCCTATTATTGTAATTTGTGTTGTGGAATTTTGTGTGGATGGTTTTCCCTTTTTTTTTTCTTTTTTGGGTGTGTTTTCTTGCAATACTCCCCTGACCCTCAATTCACTTTCTTTCATTTTCAAATAATATTTACAATTTATTTATGATTATGTTTATTTTTTATTTTTTAATTTTTAATTTTTTAATGCATCGGAAAAGTGTATTAATTGAAGTGTGACTAAGTCAGGTCTTAAATTCTAATCCTTTGTGGTCTATAGAAAATTATTTTGTGAATTATTGATTTTGAATCAATTGACCTGGGTATGTGTTTCATCCAAAATGTACCTTTCATTTTTGAGCAAATAACTTATATGGGTAATTAACATTGTTTCATAATTTTTATTCAAACCATTTGTTGAATTGTCATATTGCATTATTTTAAAATTTTCAGTTTTTAATTTGATATTAAATTTATTAATATGATAATATATAACTAACCCTTCATTAATAATTGGGAAACTTTTCACAATAATCTTCAAATTTGACAAATTTGATTTTTATCCCAAAACTTTTCAAACATATTTTTGATTTCCTTCTTTAAAATGAAATATCTAAGTTTATTTTCAGCAAATAAATCAAAAGAAATCTTGTGCTTTTAACTCGACAAATATTCTTCCATCCAACATTTGTCATCTTACTATGTAAGAATTCATTATTTGTACAATTGACATGTTTTTCATCCTATTTCATTTTTCATTGTTTCAATGTGTAAAGAAGCAATCAATCCCATAATGTCTATTATTCCATCATTGCATCATTTCATTCCATTTGTCTCATACTAATTTTACCATAACTTAAGTCCATTTCATTCGAAGAACTCACATAAACTTTTAATCAATTTTTACATCTTTAATTCACATCATAACTTATAAGTAAATATTATTTATCATAAATGCTTTTAATTTATGATGTGATTCACACTAGTGTGTTTTTTTGGGGGTTGATTTATAATCATCTATTGACATGCCATTGGACCTTACAATAGCTTAGTGTTTTAATAAAACATATTGTTATAAATAGCCAAAATTGGCATCTCCACTGTTAAATGGCATCATGCCTTTTGTTTGTTAGGTTGAATGATTAACCATATTGACTATTGATTAAATTTGGAGATTGCCAAATCCAATAATCATATTTTTTCTTCTTGCAAAAAGCACAAGAGCAATCACAAGGGGTCACCATCTACAATTGCCCCATTCCCCTCCATGTGCTTTTGTTGTTTCTCTTTCCTTTTTAACATATATTTTCATCACTAGAAGTTTTTGTTAGAGGTTTTGTTCATCTAACTTTTTGCCTTTTAGGAATGTTGCACTTGCTTCTAATAAGTTTTGTTAGCAATTACCAACTTATTAATAATTATACTTATCATGAATCATGATTTCATTTAAAATTGGATTATAGAATGGAGAATAATGGTTTGCAAAATGGCACTTGTGATTTGTGATTTTTGAACAATTGTGCAATTTGCATATGTTTCATTGTAAGTTGTTGAATTTTACACTTTTGAAATTGTGGGAATTTAAGCTTGATTGTTTGCATTGTGTAAGTTTTAAAGGGTTTAAGGTGCACAATGCAAATGTATTCACAAATTTGCTTCAGTTATATTGTGCCATGAAATAATGGTGAATGTTGACCAACATAATGATGGTTTATGTATTCACATTCATGCTCCCATACTCACCATTTAACATCCTTATTACAAAGCATGAACAATAAAAACTTTGTGGGGGATCAATGGTTATATATTGTAACTCAAGTTTTTGAAGGTAGAATGTTAGGTACAATACATGCAATTGAACTTCAAATGGAGTTTTAATATTGAGCTTGAGGGAGGTGTAATTGTAATTGGAGTTTTTGTAAACATAATGCCACATAACAAAAATCGTAACTTCTAAAATAAAAGGGTGTAGTTACATGGCATTCTTCTGTGATTGCTTCCTTTCTTTATGTGTCATGCATTGAGTACATTTGTTGCCTCCAAGATTATTGTGCATCTAATGGGGGTTGCTTCAAAATATAGGAAAATATTAGGAGTTAATTAAAAGACATCTATGTAAATTGGCCACTTCTATTCTCATAAGGAAAATCACCTACAACATAATTAAACAAAAATAAAAAAAAATTGTCTATTAAAAGGTTTATGGTCTACAAAATCCATTCATTTCATTGAACCACATTATTAAAAAAAACACTTATTCTATTGAATCCAAAGAACAAATGTTATTCACATAGCCTAGGCACTTACTTTCAATTCATGAAATTCATAATGTTTTGAATGGAACTTCTTTTTTGTGTTTCCTATTACACATCACAAATTTATAGGTTTCATAAGTTCATTTCAAATCTATGCAAAATATGTTGTTTCTTAGGTTCATATTGTTTCAACATGAATGTCATGCATTATTTAAATATGGAAATCATGTGCACAACTTTTTTTTGTAAATGACACAAATAAACATACAACAACTGTGTTTAAATAATACAAATAGGCATATGATAATTATGTTTAAACAATGCACATGACATTGATGTTCAAACAATAGAAATAGGTGAATGACTTCCATGTCTATTCCATACAAACCTTTGAAAAACAAATTTTGCATGACTATTATGATCAAATTACGACCCATGAAATTTGTTATGTAGTTACCTGAATTGAGCACTACAATTTTTAGGATTATACTTTTGTTCTTTCATTAGTTTGTGTAACTCTAACATTCTTTGTTCTTGGAACTAAAGTTGAGAAAAACAATATATAATGGATCGACTCCTCAATACCATGAACCAAGTTTTTCCATGTTTTATTAGTGCAATGCAACATAAAAAATAAGAACATTTGATCCTCCCATGAAGTAGTTTTACATATTTGGGTCTAGATGTTGTTTGTAATTATTTTATTTGGTAGAATTGCAAAAAAAAATCCCCATTGCATATTCATGACCTTCCATTGTTGGTGTAAAATTGCATACAAAAGGTAATCAATTAAAATTCCAAGTTACTAATTTTCAATTATTTTGAGCTTTAACATGTGGAAATAGGACATGACAACAAAGGAAAAATTCCAACATTCCTTTTTAAGACATGTTGGCTCTTGGTTATGGAAGAACAATTAGCACAATATATTTCAAACAAGCTAAAAAGAATGGTTGCACCTAGATGAACTCCAAAATCTATCAGAAAAATAATTATAACTATGGACTCTAGATTTTAACAATGATTGAATTCACTCAAGTAAACAAAAAATATTTTGAATGATAATGTGGTATAGGACTACACAATAATGGATAGTGGTCCATTGATGTGGCACTTTAATCAATGGTCCATATATTTGACAATTTGAACGATCTAGTCCATTGACTTGATGCTTTGAATGTTCTAGTTTAAGGTCTCAGTTTTTCAAATGATTCGATTCATCAATACACAAATTTGATCAATGACATCAGATGTTCTATTTGGCACATAGATCTCCTTCATGTCTTGTTTTTATGGCATTTAAACCATACCTTCAAATGCTTGTCAAAGAAAATATCATGAAACAACTTAAACCTGCATGTTAGATATTTTAGCTATAACAATGTGGAGTGTCATAACTTGGGAGTGAAATATGGTGCAATTGCCATTGAATAAATTTTTTTGAATCCTCAAGATCATTAGAGTTCAAATATTACTTACAAAAAACAACTTGTTTTGTTATGGTCTTATGTCAATGTGGTTATGTGCATTGAACTTCTTTCCCTTGAACTACATCCTTTGGTTGAATGAAGATGGCATAGGTGTCAAGATATGTTGT
>Ga0116231_10003537_pt1 | contig 32378 bp, 25 predicted proteins | sample S1TSphgellanicum_2_FD_89695 | JGI IMG/M metagenome (GOLD analysis project Ga0116231, IMG submission 89695) | Host-associated microbial communities from peat moss isolated from Minnesota, USA - S1T2_Fd - Sphagnum magellanicum MG | ecosystem: Host-associated > Plants > Peat moss > Unclassified... | reverse complement strand
CCTGTACAACGCGTTCAACCACCTCTACGCCGCTCCGGTTGCCGGCTGGCAGGGCGATCGCGTCGACCAACTGGGCCGCACCTGGCGCGCGCGCGCGGGCTACTCCTTCTGACGGCCTGCGTCCAACCGTGATGCCTGCTACGCCCTCCCCAGCCCGGTGCCCGTGCGCCCCGCGACCGCCCGCCCTGCGGCCCGCGCTGGCCGTGGTGCTGCCGTTGCTGCTGCTGCTCGGCGCGGCCCTGCTGGCGAGCGGCGTGCACGAGGCGGCGGCGCAGGACCTGTCCGAAGGACAACTGCGTGCCCGCTTCCTGCTCAACTTCCTGCGCTTCACCGAGTGGCCACCCGGGGCCTTCGCGTCGACGTCTGCCCCGGTGGAGTTCTGCGTGCTCGGCTCGGGCGACCCCATACTGGGCGCGCTGGGCGACCTTGAGGGCGCACGCGCCGGTGGGCACGCGATCCACGTGCGCGGCGCCGTCGCCGCCCAGGATTCGGGCAGCTGCCAGCTGCTGTACGTGCCCGACAGCGAACTGCGGCGCGTGGTCGTCGCCCGCGAGGCCATCGGCAGCCGCGCAGTGCTGATCGTGGGCGAGAGCGAGGCCGTGCTCGACCGCGGCGGCATGATCGCGCTGCGCACCGCCGACCGCCGCCTGGCTTTCGTGGTCAACCTGGGCGCGGCGCGGCGCGCCGCGCTCGATTTCTCGCCGCAGATGCTGCACGCCGCGGCCGAGGTGATGCCATGACGCCGTTCCGCTGGCGGGCACTGGCCGGCGCCTCGATCCGCACCAAGGTGATCATCGTGGCGCTGGCCACGGCGGCCATCGCGCTGCTCACGAGCTCCGTCGCCCTGGTGGCGTACAAGTACCGCGAGGCGCAGCTGACCCTGTGCACGGAGGTGACGAGCACCGCGGCGGTGCTGGCCGAGAACCTGCGCGCCGCCGTGGTCTTCGAGAACAAGCAAGGGGCCACGGAGATCATCGAGGGGCTGCACGCCAATCCGCGCATGCGCTCGGCCGAGGTCGACCGCAAGGACGGCAGCGATCTGTTCGCGACGTGGCAGGCGGGGCCGTCGGTGGCGCCGGACGCCTGGTACACGCCCACGTGCACGTACTCGAGCCCGATCATCGCCGATGGCGACTTCTACGGGCTGCTCTGGCTGCGCGCCTCGGACGTGGACTTCCTCGAGACGGCGCTGCACACGACCGTGGTGCTGCTGGGCGCGGCCGGCGTGGGCCTGCTGCTCGCCCTGGGCATCGGCGTGCGGCTGGCCCAGTTGATCGCGCGTCCGATCGCCAACCTGGCCGCGGCGACCAAGCGCGTCGGCGTCACCGCCGATTACCGGATGCGGGTGCAGCAGTTCTCGCAGGACGAGGTCGGCCAGCTGGTCCAGGACTTCAACGGCATGCTCGAGCAGATCGAACGGCGGGATGGCGAACTGGCCATCTACCGCGAATCGCTGGAGCAGCAGGTGCAGGCGCGCACGGCCGAGCTGCTCGAGGCCAAGGAGCGTGCCGAGGCGGCGAGCGAGGCCAAGTCGCGCTTCCTGGCGACGATGAGCCACGAGATACGCACGCCGATGAACGGGGTCATCGGCATGACCCAGCTGCTGCTGCGCAGCCGGATCGATCAACGCACGCGCCGCTACGCCGAGACCGTCGACCAATCGGCCCAGGCGCTGATGCACATCATCGACGACGTGCTCGATTTCTCGCGCATCGAGGCCAATCGCCTCAAGCTCGAACTGGCGCCGTTCTGGCCGCGCCGCCTGGTCGACGACACCGTGGCGCTGTTCAGCGACGGCGCCTCGGCCAAGGGCGTGCTGCTGAGCTCGCGCTGCAGCCTGCAAGCCGACGAGCGCGCGGTCGGCGACATCCACCGTCTGCGCCAGATCGTCTCCAACCTCATCTCCAATGCGGTGAAGTTCACCGCCCGCGGCACCGTGGTGATCGCCATGGACTGGTCGACGGCGCCGGCCCCGGACCGGCCCGGCCGCCTCTGCGTGCAGGTCCAGGATACGGGCATCGGCATGCCGGCGGCCGCGATCGGCCGGCTGTTCGAACCGTTCGAGCAGGCCGACAGCTCGATGTCGCGCCGCTATGGCGGCTCGGGCCTGGGCCTGGCGATCGTGCGCCGGCTGGTCGAGCTGATGGATGGAACGATCCAGGTCGCCAGCAAGGAAGGCGAAGGCACGACCGTGACCCTGGAGATCGCCCTGGGCTGGGCCGAGCCCAAGGCGTACGGGTCGGAGCCCGCGGCCGATGATGCGCCGCCCGACGTGACTGCCGGCGCCCTGGTGCGCGCGGTGCTGCTGGTCGAGGACAACCCGATCAACCAGATCGTGGCCACCGAGATGCTGCAGCAACTCGGCTGCGAGGTCAGCCAGGCCGATACCGGGACCACCGCGGTGGCCTGTGCCACCGCGCGCCGCTTCGACCTCATCCTGATGGACTGGCAGTTGCCCGAGATGGATGGCCTCGAAGCGATCCGCCGCATCCGCGCGTTCGAGCGCGTGCACGGCCACGGTCGCGTGCCGATCTATTCGCTGACGGCCAATGCCATGCCGGGCGATGCCGAGAAGTGCCTTGCCGCCGGGGCGGACGGTTACCTGGCCAAGCCGTTCAACTTCCAGCAACTGCGCACGCTGCTGCACGACAGTGCCGTGGCCAGCGATGGCGCGCTCACGATCACGGGGAAATGATGCAAGCCGACACCCTCGCCCGCCCGCCGGTTCCGGCCGCGGCACATGACCGAACGCTCCATGACCTGGACCTGGCGCTCGTCGCCAACCCGGGCTCGATCGAACTGCGCTTCCTGCGCGCCTGCACCTTGCAGGGGCTGGGGCGCGAGGCCGCCGCACGCTGCGCCTACGTCGACCTGCTGCGGCGCGACCCCGATCACCTGGGGGCCCTGCGCAACCTGGGCAGCGCCATGGCCGCCACCCGCCACGGCGCGGCGGCCCGCCTCCTGCTCGAGCGGGCCACGACGGTCCATCCGGACGATGTCGCCAGCCGCGTCAACCTGGGCACGCTGCTGTACCAGGCCGGCGAGCTGGGAGCGGCACGGGATGCGTTCGCGCAGGCGCTGGCCACCGACCCCGGCAACGCACCGGCCCACGCCGGCATGGCCTTCGTGCTGCAGGACCTGGGCGACGCCGCCGGCGCCGCCGATCACCGGCGCCGTGGCTTCGCCGGCCGCAGCATCATCGAATTGCCCTACCGCGGCGCGGGCAAGCCCGTGCGCGTGATCCTGCTGGCCTCGGCCGTCGGCGCCAATGCGCCGCTCGAGCGTTTCCTGGACGACCGCACCTTCCTCACCGCGATCGTCGTCACGCAGTTCCACGACGCGGCGCAGCCGCTGCCGGCGCACGACCTCGTCATCAACGCCATCGGCGACGTCGATGCCGACCCGGCTGCGCTGAGCGCCGCCCAGGCACTGCTCGGGGCGACCCGGGCCCCGGTGCTCAATCCGCCCGCCCGCATCGCCCCGACCGGCCGCTGCGCCAACTGGCAACGGCTGGGCCACCTGCCCGGCGTGGTGACGCCCGTGGCGCAGACGCTGCCGCGCAGCATGCTGGCCGCGCCCGATGCGGCAGCACGCCTGGGGCGCTGCGGCCTGTCCTTTCCGCTGCTGCTGCGCACGCCCGGGTTCCATACCGGCCGGCACTTCGTCCGCGTGGAGCGCGGCGCCGACCTGGCCGGCGCGATCGCCGGCCTGCCCGGCCACGAGCTGATCGCCATGCAGTACCTGGACACCCGCGATGCGCAGGGGCGCACGCGCAAGTACCGGGTGATGATGGTCGACGGATGCCTGTATCCGCTGCATGCAGCCGTGGCGCGCGACTGGAAGGTCCACTACTTCAGCGCCGACATGGACCACGACGCTGCGCATCGCGCCGAGGATGCCGCCTTCCTGGCCGACATGCCGGGCGTGCTGGGGGACAAGGCCATGGCCGCGCTGCAGCGCATCCAGGAATGCCTGGGGCTCGATTACGGCGGCATCGACTTCGCGCTGGCTCCCGACGGCTCCGTGATCGTGTTCGAGGCCAACGCCTCGATGGTCGTCTACCAGCCGGAGCGCGATCCGCGCTGGGACTACCGCCGCGCGGCGGTCGGCCGGATCGAGGCCGCGGTGCGCCGCATGCTGCTGCAGCGCGCCGGCATGTGCGCGCCGGCTGCCGCCCCGGCGCCCGTCGCACTTGCCACCAAGGCACCCGCGGCGCCGAGCATGGACGCGCCGGAGCCAGCTCGCGCCTTGCCGGCGCGCCCGGCGCGCGCGCCGCTGGCGCGCAACGAATGCAATTTCTCCGCCGGTCCCGGCGCGCTTCCGGCCGAGGTCCTGCAGCAGGCGCAGCAGGCCATCATGGCCCTGCCGGAGACCGGGCTCTCGGTGCTGGGCATGAGCCACCGCAGCGCCTGGTTCGAGGAGCTGATGGCCGAGGCCGAGGCCAATCTGCGCGCGCTGCTCGACATCCCGCCCTCGCACGAGGTGGTGTTCCTGCAGGGCGGCAGCAGCCTGCAGTTCTCGATGATCCCGATGAACTTCGCGCCCGCCGGCACCGGCGCACCGGCCCACATACGCTCGGGCTACTGGAGCGCCAAGGCCATCGGCGAGGCCGGCTGCGTGCGCCCGCTGCACGTGGCCTGGGACGGCGCCGGCGCGGGCTTCCGGTGCCTGCCCGCCGACACCGAGCTGGCGGTCGCGCCGGGCGCACCCTACCTGCACTACGTATCGAACGAGACCGTCGAGGGCGTGCAGTTCAGCCATCCGCCGGCGCTGCGGGGCCTGCCCCTGATCGCCGACATGTCGTCCGATTTCCTGTCGCGGCCGATCGATTTCGCCCGGCACGCGATGGTCTACGCGCACGCGCAGAAGAACCTGGGGCCCGCGGGCGTGACCGTGTGCGTGATCGAGCGCAGCCTGCTGGAGCGCATTCCGGCCGGCCTGCCGCCGATGCTCGACTACCGCACGCACATCCGCGCCCGGTCCAACTACAACACGCCGCCGGTCTTCGGCATCTACGTGATGACGCTGGTGACGCGCTGGGTGCGCGACCGCGTGGGCGGCGTGCCGGCGATGGCGGCCCTGAACGCTGTGAAGGCAGCTTGCCTGTATGCGAGCCTCGACGGGCTCGGCGCGCTCGTGCAGACCCACGCGCAGCCGCCCTGGCGCTCGACGATGAACGCATGTTTTCGCTTCGCCGACCCGCGCCTGGACGCGCGCTTCCTCGAGGAGTCCGCCGCGGCCGGTTTCTCCGGCCTGGGCGGCCACCGCGCGCTGGGCGGCCTGCGCGCCTCGCTGTACAACGCCGTACCGCCGGCAGCCGTCGCGCAACTGTGCGAATTCCTCGTGGACTTCGCCGCGCGCCACGGGTGATCGGGCCTATCCCGGCGCATCGCCGCGCTGGCGGCGCAGGCGCTCGAACAGGCACACCGCCGCCGCCGCGGCGACGTTGAGCGATTCGACCGCGCTGCTGGCGGCGATGGTCACCTGCCGCCGGCTGGCGGCCAGCGCCTGGGGCGAGGGACCGCTGCCCTCGGCGCCGAAGATCCATCCCACCGGCCCGGGCGGCAGCGTCTCGCGCCACAGCGAGCGGGCACCGTGCGCCACCGCCGCGATCCATTCACCCTCCAGCGTGCCCGCCAGCAGCTCGGCCGTCACCTGTTCGTGCAGCCCGATGCGCAGGTGCGCACCCATGCCGGCGCGCAGGACCCTGGGCGCCCAGAGCGAGGCCGTGCCGGGCGCGGCCAGCACGTGGCCGACGCCCGCCGCTGCCGCCGTGCGGATCAGCGCACCGACGTTGCCCGGGTCCTGCACGCCGTCGAGATAGACGAGATCGACGGCGGCCGCGCGCGGCAGGTCGGACTGCGGTACCGGCAGCACGAGCATCAGGCCCGCGCCCTGCTCCACCGGCGCCAGGCGCTCGTAGAGCGCCGGGGCCAGCTCGTACACCGCGCCCGGATCGGCACCGGCGCCGGCCAGTGCCGCGAGCAGCGCGTCGACCGGGCCACCGGATCCGGCGGCACCGCGGCGCACCAGCACCGCGTCCACCGGAAACGCCGCCGCGATGGCGGCCTGCGCCAGGTGCAGTCCTTCGGCCAGCGTCTGTCCCGCGGCGCGCACCGCGCGCGGCGCGGTGGCGATGCGCAGCCAGCGCCGGAACGACGGGTTGGCGTCGGAAGCGATGGCCTTCACGGCGCGTGCCTGCCGGCCTCGCCGCGGCACAGCAGCGCGGCGCGCACCGGCGCAAACGTACGCCGATGGATCGCGCAGGGGCCCAGCGCGGCGAGGCGCTCGAGATGCGCCGCCGTCGGATAGCCGAAGTGCGCGCCGAAGCCGTATCCCGGATGCGCCTGGTCGAGCTCGCGCATCAGCGCATCGCGGTGCGTCTTGGCCAGGATCGAGGCGCAGGAGATCGACGCTACGCTGGCGTCGCCGCCAACGATGGCGCGCGCGCCGATGCGCAGCACCGGCAACCGGTTGCCGTCGATCAGCGCGAAATCCGCGGCCGGCCGCAGGCCCTCGAGCGCGCGGCGCATCGCCAGCAGGCTGGCCTGCAGGATGTTGAGCGCGTCGATCTCCTCGACGCTGGCGCTGCCGATCGCCCAGGCCCAGGCCTGCGCACGGATATCGGCCGCCAGGCGCTCGCGCCGCGCCGGCGACAGGCGCTTGGAGTCGTCCGCCCCGGCGATGCCCGGCCCCGGATGCAGGATCACGGCGGCCGCGATCACCGGTCCGGCCAGCGGACCGCGCCCGGCCTCGTCGACGCCGGCCACGCGCTGGCCGGGCCCGGCCTCGAGCGCGAACAGCGTCGGCTGCGGGCATTCGCGCGGCATCGGCACGGCGGCGCTGCGGCGCGCGCACATGCTCAGTGCACCCGCGCCTGGTCGATCGTCTGCAGGATCGCGCCGCCGGCCAGGGCCGGCGTATCGCGGCGCAGCGATTCGTGCATGGCCTCGTAGCGCTCGTCCAGACGCCGCTGCGCCCCCGCGTCCTCCAGGACCCGCAGCAGCGCCTCGGCCACCGCGGCACCGGTGGCCTGCTCCTGCAGCAGTTCAGGGACCAGCGCCGCACCGGCCAGGATGTTGGGCAGGCCGACCCAGGGCAGGTAGCCGCCGATGCGGCGCATGATCCACGCCGAGGCGGCCGGCATGCGGTAGGCGATCACCATCGGGCGCTTGAACAGCGCCGCCTCCAGGGTCGCGGTACCGCTGGCCACCAGAACACCGTCGCAGGCCTCGAGGCAGTCGTGCGAACGTCCGTCGACCAGCGCGATCCGGTCGCCGGCACCGCCGCCGCCCAGCGAGCGCTCCTGCGCCAGCAGGCGCTCGAGCAGCGGCCGCAGGCTCGGATCGGCCACCGGCACCACGAAGCGCAGCGCCGGCAGGCTCGCCAGCAGGCGCCGCGCGGACTCGAAGAAGACCGGACCGATGGCCACGATCTCGGCGCGCCGGCTCCCGGGCATCAGGCACACGAGCCGGTCGGCATCCGCGTAGCCCAGGCGCGCGCGCGCGCCGGCGCGGTCCGGATGCATGGGGATCGCACTGGCCAGCGGATGGCCCACGTAGGTCGCGGCGATGCCGGCGCGCGCGTAGATCGCCTGCTCGAACGGAAAGACGAGCAGCACCCGGTCGGCGGCGCGGCGTATGCGCTCGATGCGGCCGCCGCGCCAGGCCCAGATGGACGGGCTGACGTAGTGCAGCGTCGGCACGCCTCGGCGCCGCACGGCGGTCTCCAGGGCGAGATTGAAATCGGGGGCATCGACACCCACCAGCGCCGCGCAGTCACCGGCGCCCAGGCGCCGGGAGAGCTCGCGCCGCAGGCCCAGCAGCCGTGGCAGTTCGCGCAGCACCTCGACGTAGCCGCGCACCGAGAGTTCGCGCACGTGATGCCAGGGCTCGCAGCCGGCGGCGATCATGCGGTCGCCGGCGACGCCGACGCTGGCGTGCGCCGGAACCATGCTGCCCAGCGCGGCGACCACGGGGGCCGCGATCAGGTCGCCCGACGCCTCGCCGGCGACGAAGGCGATGCGATCTACGGCGTGCGTCAACGCACGATGCCGCGACCGGGAACGGCCAGGAACTCGGCCAGCGCCCGCAGCGGCGCGGCGGCCTCGGCCTCGGCCGGTGCGAGCCCGGCGATCAGCGCGTCGAGCGCGGCGCGGGCCTCGGCCAGCGGCAGCTTGTCCCGGTAGACGATGCGGTACGCACGCTTGAGCGCGGAGATGGTCTCGGGGCTGAAGCGGCGCCGGCGCAAGCCTTCGACGTGGACGCCGTGCGGTTGCGCCGGATTGCCGTCGCAGATGAAGAACGGCGGCACGTCCTGCACGAGGATCGTGCCGCCGCCGATCATCGTGTGCGCACCGATGCGGACGAACTGGTGGACCGCCGCCGTGCCGCCGATGACGGCCCAGTCGTCAACGCGTACATGGCCCGCCAGCTGCACCGCGTTGGCGATGATGGTGTGGTCGCCGATGATGCCGTCGTGGGCGAGGTGGACGTAACCCATGATCCAGTTGTCGCTGCCGATGCGCGTCACGCCGCCGCCCTGCACCGTGCCCGTGTTCAGCAGGCAGTATTCGCGCACGGTGTTGCCGTCGCCCATCACCAGTTCGGTGTCCTCGCCCGCGTATTTCTTGTCCTGCGGCTCGGTGCCGATCGTGCAGAACGGGAAGATGCGGTTGGCGCGGCCGATCGTCGTGCGCCCGGCGATCACCGCGTGCGCGCCCACCTGCGTGGCCGCGCCGATGCGCACGCCCGGACCGATGATGCTGTAGGGCCCGACCTGCACGTCCTCGGCCAGTTCGGCCTTGGGATCGACGATCGCGCTGGGGTGGATCCGCGCCATCAAGCGCCTCCCGGAGGCGCCAGGCGGCCCGCCTCCGCGCCGACCGGCCGGTAGGCACACATGAGTTCGGCCTCGCACGCCAGTTGACCGTCGACCAGCGCGCGCGCCGAGAACTTCGCCACCCCGCGCATCTCGCGCTCGAGCGCGATCTCCAGGCGCATCTGGTCACCCGGGATCACCGGGCGCTTGAAGCGCGCCTTGTCGATACCGGCGAAGTAGTAGAGCGCTTCTGTCTGGGCGGTATGGCCGGCCGTGACGAAGGCCAGGATGGCGGCGGCCTGGGCCATCGATTCGAGTATCAGCACGCCGGGCATGACCGGGTAGTGCGGGAAGTGCCCGGTGAATACGGGTTCGTTGGCCGAGACGTTCTTGATCGCCACGATGCGCTTTCCGGCCTCCAGTTCGAGGACGCGATCGACCAGGATGATCGGGAAGCGATGCGGCAAGGTGGCGAGAATTTCGCGGATGTCCATCATGGTGGTCCGGGTCCTGACAGGGAAGGCGGTTATTCGTCGCGCGCGCTGCCGTGCGCCGGAGCGCCGGCGCCGGCATCGTCGCCCTGGGTAGCGGCGGAATCCGCGGCGCCCCCCGCGGCCGGCCCGCCGGGCCGGGATTCGAGGCGGCGGATGCGATCGCGCAGTTCCACCAGGTGCCGCACCAGCGCCGCGTTGCGCTCCCAATCGCGGTTGCGCATCATCGGGAACACGCCGGTGTAGAAATCCGCCTCGGGAAGGCTGCGCGAGACCAGGGTGCCGGCGCCGATGATGGTGCCGTCGGCGATGCTCAGGTGGCCGTGGATCATCGCGGCACCGCCCAGCTGGCAATGGCGGCCGATCACCGCGCTGCCGGCGATCCCCACGCAGCCGGCGATGGCCGTGTGCGCGCCGATGCGGCAATTGTGTCCGATCTGCACCTGGTTGTCGATCTTCACGCCATCACCGATGCTGGTATCGCCCGCCGAACCGCGGTCGATGGTCGAGTTGGCGCCGATCTCGACATCGTCGCCGATGTCGACGATCCCGGTCTGGGGGATCTTCACCCAGCCGCCCTGGAACGGCGCAAAGCCGAAGCCGTCGGCACCGATCACGGCCCCGGCATGGACGATGCCGCGTGCGCCGATGCGGCAGCCTGGATAGACCCTGACGCCCGGATGCAGGCGCGTGCCCGCGCCGATGTGCGCCCCGGCCCCTACGCTGCAGCCGGCACCGATCCAGGCCCCGGCACCGACGGCGGCGCCCTCCCCGATCACCGCCAGGTCGTCGATGCGCGCCGCCGGGTCGATGCGCGCGTCGGCGGCGATGGCCGCGCGCGGACTGCACCCGGCCTCAACGGCGGCGCCGGGCGCCAGCACCTGGGCGGCGAACGCGAACCACGCGTACGGTGCATCGCAGATGATCAGGGCCCCCGGAGTACGGCCATCGGGAAACAGCTCGGCGGCATGCGCCGGCGCGAGGATCAGCGCACCGGCCGCGGTGCGCAGCGCCTGCTGGCGGTAGCGCGGATTGGCCAGGAAGGCCAGGTCCGCCGCCTGGGCGGCATCGAGCCCGGCGACGCGCTCGAGCGCGGTGCTGGCGCTTCCGACCACCCGCGCCGCGAGCTTGCCGTCACATAGAGCGGCGACGGCAGCACAGAGATCGGGGACGGTGATCGACACGCAGGGCCGAAAAACTATTTTTGGGTCTGCGCGTCGAGCGTCTTGAGGACCTTGTCGGTGACGTCGGCACGCGGGCCCACGTACACGGCGTCCTGCAGGATGACGTCGTACTTCTCCTGTTCGGCGAGCTGGCGCACGATGCGCTGCGCCCGCTCCAGCAGGGACTGGAGTTCCTCGTTCTTGCGCTGGTTCAGGTCCTCCTGGAACTCGCGCCGGCGGCGCTGGAATTCGCGATCCATCTCCTGCAGTTCGCGCTGCTGGCGCGCGCGATCGGCCTCGGACAGCACCGGACCGTCCTTGTCGAGCTTGTCGGACGTGGCCTTGAGCTTGGCACCCAGTTCCTGCAGTTCCTTGTCGCGCTTGGCGAATTCCTGCGTCAGCCGCACCTCGGCCGCCTTGGCGGCCACCGACTCGCGCATGATCCGCTCGGTGCTTACGAACCCGATCTTCAGTTCATCGGCGCGCGCCAGCGGCGCCAGCCCCATCGATGCGACCACCGACGCCGCGACCAGACCGGGAACCAGGCTCCGACGGAGCCTCAAGGTACGTCTCATCGGTGACCCTTTGACAAAGCAAACCCTGCGATTTTGCCATAGCGGCGCCCGGGCTGCGGCACCGCGGGAACCCGGTCTAGAAGCCCGTGCCGATCTGGAACTGGAAGCGCTGGACGAAGTCGCCGGGCTGGCGGTGCACCGGGAACGCCAGGCTGAGCTTGAGCGGCCCGATCGGGGAGATCCAGGCGATGCCGAAGCCCGTCGCATAGCGCAACTCGCCCAGCGATACGTTCTGGTCCGCGCCCCAGACATCGCCGCTGTCGAGGAACGCCAGCGCGCGCAGCGAGCGGTCGGCGCCGGGCAGCGGCGCCAGCGCCTCGACGGAACCGTTGAGTTCCTTCGTGCCGCCCAGCGGGTTGCCGTTGGTGTCGCGCGGGCCGAGCGTGCCGGCCTCGTAGCCGCGCACGCTGCCGATGCCGCCGGCGTAGAAATTCTTGAAGATCGGGAAGGTGGCGCCGCTGTAGGTGCCGCCGTAGCCGGCCTGGCCGTTGAACGCCAGCGTGAAGCGGGTGCTCAGCGGGATGTAGTGCTGGTACTGGTAGGTCGCCTTGTAGTACTGCAGGTCGAGCAGCGGCGTGCCGACCTCGAGGAACGCGCGCTGGAAATTGCCGCGCGAGGGGGCGATGATGTTGTCGCGGTTGTCGCGGGCCCAGCCTGCCGTGGCGATCAGGCCGGCGGCCGTCGAGCCGAAGCGGTTGACGTAGTCGATGTAGCGGAACGGGCTGTAGGTGCTCAGCGTGATGTCGGTCTCCTCGACGCCCAGGCCGACGAAAACCGTGTCGAACTCGGTGAACGGTATCCCGAAGCGCTCGGAGAATCCCTTGGTGCCGACGTCGACGGTGGCCAGGCGCAGGCGCGAGAGGTTCGAGTTGCGCTCGTAGAGTTCGTCGGTGCGGCTGATGCCGTCCTCGGTCATGTACGGATCGACGTGCGAGAGCGAAATGGTGCGCGTGGCGTAGCTGGTGTTGATCTGGATGCCCACCGCGTGACCGGTCCCGAACACGTTCTGCTGGGTGTACGAGCCGCTCAGCACCAGGTGTTCGGTGCTGCTGTAGCCGGCGCCGGCCTGGATCGTGCCGTTGGGCTTTTCCTTGACCGTGTAGTTGACGTCGATCTGGTCCTGGGTCGCGGGCACGGCGGGGGTCTCGACCTCGACCTTCTCGAAGAAGCCCAGGCGGTCGATGCGGTCGCGCGACAGGCGCACCTTGTCGGCGTCGTACCAGGCCGACTCGAACTGGCGGATCTCGCGCCGGATGACTTCGTCGCGCGTGTGCGTGTTGCCGATGATGTTGACGTGGCGCACGTAGGCGCGCCGGCCCGGGTCGATCAGGAAGGTGAACGCCACCTCGCGCTTTTCCTTGTTGGCCTCCGGCACGGGGTTGGCCGTGGCGAACGCGTAGCCCAGGACGCTCAGGCGGTCGGTCATGCGCTTGGCGATCGCGGTCATGCGCTCGCCGTTGTAGATGTCGCCCGGCTTGACGTCGATCATGCGCGTGAACTCGTCGTCGAGCCCGAGGGTCTCGCCGGCGAGCTTGACGCCCGAGACGGTATAGCGCGGCCCCTCGACGAGGTTGACCGTGATGTAGATGTCCTTCTTGTCCTGGCTGATCGTGACCTGGGTCGACTCGATGTTGAAGTCGAGGTAGCCGCGCGCCAGGTAGAACGAGCGCAGCGTCTCCTCGTCGGCCTGCAGCTTCTGGCGCGCGTACTTGTCGTGGTTGGTGTACCAGGTGAACCACCCCGGCGTCGACAGCTCCATCTGCTCGCGCAGGGTCTGGTCGGAGAAGACGGAGTTGCCGGTGAACTGGATCGCGCGGATGCGCGAGCTCTCGCCCTCGTCGATGGCGATGGTGACGTTGACGCGGTTGCGCTCCACCGGCGTCACGGTGGTCGTGATCTTGACGCCGTAGAGTCCGTGCGCCAGGTACTGGCGCTTGAGTTCCTGCTCGGCGCGGTCGAGCAGCGAACGGTCGTAGACGCGCGCCTCCGTGAGCCCGACCTCCTTGAGGGATTTTTTCACCGTGTCCTTGTCGAACTCCTTCATGCCGGAGAGTTCGACGGCGGCGATCGCCGGGCGTTCCTCGACGATGACGACCAGGACGTCGCCGTCGGCCTCGAGGCGGATGTCCTTGAAGAGGCCGGTCTCGTAGAGCGAGCGCACGGCGGCGATGCCCTTGGCCGCATCGAAGCGGTCGCCGACGTGGACCGGCAGGTGGCTGAACACCGTGCCGGTTTCCGTACGCACGACGCCCTCGACGCGGATATCGCGGATCACGAACTCGTCGGCGACCGCCGATCCCGCGCCGCCCAACAGGGCAGCCAGGATTGCGGCGCGCAAACGCTGCGCACCGCCGAACCTATTGTAAGTACGGCGCATGAAACCAAAACCCGTTGCGATTCGTTTTTATCTTCGACCGGCGACGCGGCGCTCGAGCTCAGGACAGCAGGCGCGTCAGGTCGTTGTACAGGGCAAGGGCCGTCAGGAGTAGCAGCATGCCCAGTCCGAGGCGCTGCGCAAGCTCCACCGCGCGCACCGATGGTGGACTGCCCTTGACGACTTCGACCGCATAGTACAGCAAGTGCCCTCCATCGAGCACCGGTATGGGCAGCAGGTTGAGCACGCCCAGGCTGATCGACACGAGTGCCAGGAAGCTCATGTACGCGATCGGTCCGATGCGCGCGGTCTGGCCCGCGACATCGGCGATGCTCACCGGTCCGGAAAGGTTGTGCCACGACGCGCGCCCATCGAGCATCCGCCCCACCATGCGCAGCGAGAAGATGCTCGTGTCCCAGGTGCGCGCCGCGGCCCGCGTCAGGCCTTCGACCGGACCATAGCGGACCGTGCGCAGCTCGAGGAAGTCGATGCCGACGCGCCCGACCTTGGTTCCGTCGTCGAGCGTCACGACGGCCGGCGTGATGCGGAAATGCTGCTCGCGGCCATCGTGCTCGACATCCCAATCCTGCTCGCGGCCGGCGCTGGCGCGCACGAGCTTGGTGACGTCGGCAGCCGTGCGCACCGCGGCGCCATCGACGGACACGATGCGATCGCCCTCGGCCAGCCCGGCCTTGGCGGCGACCGCATCGGCCACCAGGCCGCGGATGATCGCGCGTCCGCCGCCGCGCACCACGCCCAGCTTCTCGAACCAGGCATCGTCGATCTCGCCCGCGCGCGCCGAGGCAAGGTCCAGGCGCAGCTCCCGCTCCTGCCCGTCGAGGTCGCGTACGGTGAGGTGCGCGGTGCCGCCGGTGACGCCGGCCTGCAGCAGCGCCCAGCGCAGGTCGCTCCACGAGCGCACCGAATGCCCGTCGAAAGCGGTCACGATGTCGCCGTCGACGATGCCGGCCTGCGCCGCTGCGGTGCCGGCCGGCGGTGGCCCGAGATACGGCGCGGGCTCCTGCGTGCCGATCAGGTTGATCGTCCAGTAGAGCGCGATGGCCAGCAGCAGGTTGGCGACCGGACCGGCGACGACGATGGCCGCGCGCTTGGCCACGCTCTGGCGGTTGAACGCGCGCGGCAGGTCGGCCTTCGATATCGGTGCGCAATCGGGATCGGCCTCGTCGAGCATCTTCACGTAGCCGCCGTACGGAATGGCGGCGATCACCCACTCGGTGCGGTCGGGACCGACCACGCGACGCAGCAGCGGCCGGCCGAAGCCCACCGAGAAGCGCAGGACCTTGACCCCGCAGCGCCGTGCCACCGTGTAGTGACCCAGCTCGTGCACGACGATCAGGATGCCCAGCGCCAGCAGGAAGGCAAGGATGGTGGTGATCAGTTCCATGGTCATGCCTTCCAGGATTGTTCGATCGCGCGCTGGGCCTGGCGCCGCGCCAGCGCGTCGATCTCGATCACCGCGTCGACCGACTCGGGCGCCGGGGCATCGGTGGCCTCGATCGCGCGGGCGATGACCGGAGCGATCGCGCGAAACGGCAGGCGGCGGCCCAGAAATGCTTCGACCGCGATCTCGTTGGAAGCGTTCAATGCGATCGTGGCGACCGCCCCCGCCGCCAGCGCCTCGTAGGCCAGGCCCAGGCAGGGAAAGCGTGCCAGGTCCGGTTCCTCGAAGGTCAGCGACGACAGGGCGAGGAAGTCCAGCCGCGCCGACCCGCTGTCGATCCGGTCCGGGAATCCCAGGCAATACGCGATCGGCGTGCGCATGTCCGGCGTGCCCATCTGGGCCAGTACCGAACCGTCGCCGAACTCGACCATCGAGTGGATCACGCTCTGCGGATGCACGACGACGTCGATCTGCGCGCGCGGCACGCCGAAGAGCCAGCTCGCCTCGATGACCTCCAGGCCCTTGTTCATCAGGGTCGCCGAGTCGACCGAGATCTTGGGTCCCATGCGCCAGTTCGGGTGCGCGCAGGCCTGCTCGGGCGTGATCGCGGAAAAATCCTGCACGGTGCGCAACGGTCCGCCCGAGGCCGTGAGGATCAGCCGGCGCACGCCCGCGTGCGCGACCGCGCCGGCCAGGCACTGGTGGATCGCGTTGTGCTCGCTGTCGACCGGCAGCAGGCTCGCTCCGCCGGAGCGCACCGCCTCGAGCAGCAAAGGCCCGGCGCAGACGATCGCCTCCTTGTTGGCCAGCAACAGGCGCTTGCCGGCGCGCGCCGCGGCGATCGTCGGCAGCAGCCCGGCCGCGCCGACGATGGCCGCGACCACGACCTGCGCCTCGGCGCTCTGCGCCGCCTCCAGCAGGCCGGCCGGGCCGCTGCGCACGCGCGTGGCCAGGCCCGCGCTGCGCAGGGCCTCGCGCAGCGGCGCTTCGCCGCGGGCGTCGCCGATCACCGCCAGCTCCGGGCGGTGGCGCACGCACAGCGCCGCGAGCTCGGCCACGCGTGTCTGCGCGGTCAGGGCGATGACGCGAAAGTGCCCGGGGTGGCGCAAGAGGACGTCGAGCGTGCTCGCGCCGATCGAACCCGTCGCACCCAGTATGCTCACCCCGATGCCCGCGCCGGCCGTGCCGCCCGCCCCGTGCTGTTCAGCCATGCCGTACCCCACCCAGTAAGAACGCCTGTCCCAGCACGGCCAGCGGCAGCACCGGCAGGCTCGCGTCGATGCGGTCCCAGGCGCCGCCATGGCCGGGCAGGATCCACCCGCTGTCCTTGGCCCCCGCCTGCCGTTTTACCAGACTCTCGAACAGGTCGCCGACGATGCTCGCCGCCACCACCACCAGCAGCACGGCCACGCCGCCGCGCGGCGCCGCCTCGAGGATGCGCGTCGACCACCAGGGCTCGCCGGGCCAGCTCCAGCGCACGATCTCGCCCAGTGCGACGACGGTGAGCAGCGCGCCCCACGCGCCCGCCCAGGTCTTGCCCGGGCTGATGCGCGAGGCCAGCTTGGCCACGCCGAACGCGCGGCCGCAGAAATACGCGGCCATGTCCGCGAGCCACACGAGGACCAGGACCGACAGCGTCAGCAGCGCGCCCTGGTGCAGCAGGTCGATCAGCGCGAACCAGGCCACCGCCGTCAGCAGCGGCGCGGCGGCCACGAGCAGGGCGGGGGCGATGCGCAGGCCGCTGCGCTGCGCGGCCACCAGCAGCAGCGCGATGGCCAGCCACGTGGCCGCGGCGAGCGCGCACAGGGCGAGCAGCGCGCCGGGGCCGATGCGCCAGCCCAGCGCCTCGGCCGCCCAGGCGGCGCCGGCGCCGAGCACGGCGACGGCCAGCGCCGGCGCGCGCGCGATGGCGGTCAGGCGCAGCCATTCGAACAGCGCGGCACCGAGGAAGCACGCGCCCAGCGCCGAGAGCGCCAGCGTCGAGACCGCCGCGGCTGCCGCCAGGATCGACAGCAGCACGAGCGCGGTCAGGACGCGCGTGCGGAGCATGCTGGCATCGGGAATCGGGGCTGCGGCACGGCGGCGGCGTGGCCGCGGCAGGCAATGGGCGCCGTCATTCATCCGACCCGGCGGATCTGCTCGCTCGTGCGCCCGAAGCGGCGCTCGCGCTGGGCGTACCACTCGAGCGCGGCGGCGAACTCCTCGCGCTGGAAATCCGGCCACAGCGCGTCGGTGAAGAAGAGCTCCGCGTAGGCCAGCTGCCAGATCAGGAAGTTGCTGATGCGCCGCTCGCCCCCGGTGCGGATGAGCAGGTCCGGGTCCGGGGCGAAGGCCATCGACAGGTAGCTGGCGAACTCGCGTTCGCCGGGCGGCTCGCCGTCGCCCGCGGGCCTGCCCGCGCGCACCCGGTCCGCCGCCATGCGCTGGGCCGCCTGGACGATGTCCCAGCGGCCGCCGTAGCTGGCGCAGACCGTCAGGTTCAGGCGCGTGTTGTCCGCGCTCTGCTCCTGCGCGCGCGCGATCAATGCGCGGATGCGCGGCTCGAAGGTCTCGATCTGGCCGACGATGCGCAGGCGCACGCCGTTGCTCAGCAGCCCGTCGATCTCCTTTTGCAGCGAATTGACGAACAGGCGCATCAGCATCGACACCTCGTCGGGCGGACGCTTCCAGTTCTCGGAGCTGAACGCGAACAGGCTCAGGTACTCGACGCCGGCGGCGATGCTGGCCTCGATGACCGTGCGCACCGTCTCCACGCCGCGCGAATGGCCGGCCACGCGCGGCAGGTGGCGCGCCGTGGCCCAGCGCCCGTTGCCATCCATGATGATGGCGACATGCCGGGGGATGTCGGGGTTGCTGGACGCGCTGGGCGCTCCGGTGGCCATCAGGGGGGGCGGGTCGGTCTGGGTGGGTCGCGGTGGAGGGAGACGACGGCGTTGGCGGGCGGGGAGCCGGATCAGACCGTCATGATCTCCTTTTCCTTGTCCGCCACCATGCGGTCGATGTCGGCGACGAACTTGTCGGTGAGCTTTTGCACGTCGTCCTGTGCGCGCCGCTCGTCGTCCTCGGAGATTTCCTTCTTCCTGAGCAGGTCCTTGAGCTGCTGGTTGGCGTCGCGGCGCAGGTTGCGCACGGCCACGCGGGCGTTCTCGCCCTCGTGCTTGATCACCTTGGTCAGCTCGCGGCGCCGCTCTTCGGTCAGCGCCGGCATCGGTACGCGCAGGATGTCGCCCTGGCTCGAGGGGTTGAGGCCCAGGTCGGACTCGCGTATCGCCTTTTCCACCGCCGGCAGCAGCTTCTTCTCCCACGGCTGGACGGTGATGGTGCGCGCATCGGCCAGCCCGATGTTGGCCACCTGCGAGATCGGCACCATGGCGCCGTAATAGTCCACCTGGATGTGGTCGAGCAGGCCCGTGTGCGCCCGCCCGGTGCGGACCTTGGACAGGTCGGTCTTGAGCGCCTCGATCGACTTGAGCATCTTCTGCTCCGCCATCTTGCGCACTTCCGTCATCGCCATCGCGTATCTCCCCGCCTGTGCCTATACGTGAACGAGCGTTCCCTCGTCCTCGCCGCTGACCGCGCGCTTGAGGGCGCCCGGCCGCGAGATGTTGAAAACCCGGATCGGCAGCCCCTGGTCGCGGCACAGCGCGAACGCGGTGGCGTCCATGATCTGCAGGTTGCGCGCCAGCGCATCGTCGAAGGTGATGCTGGAATACCGCACCGCCGCCGGATCCTTCTTCGGATCGGCCGAGTAGACGCCGTCGACCTTGGTCGCCTTGAGCACCACCTCGGCGCCGATCTCGGACCCGCGCAGGGCCGCCGCGGTGTCGGTGGTGAAGAAGGGATTGCCAGTACCGGCCGCGAAGATGACGATCTTGCCTTCGTCGAGGTAGCGCATGGCCTTGGGCCGGATATACGGCTCGACGACCTGCTCGACGTTGAGCGCCGACTGCACGCGCGCCTGCATGCCGGCGTTGCGGATGGCGTCCTGCAGCGCCACCGCGTTCATGATGGTGGCCATCATGCCCATGTAGTCGGCCGTCGCCCGGTCCATGCCGCTGGCGCCGAGCGCCACGCCGCGGAAGATGTTGCCGCCGCCGATGACGATGGCCAGTTCCACCCCCATCCGGTGGACCTCGCCGATGTCCTCGACCATGCGGCCGATGGTGGCGCGGTTGATGCCGAAGGCATCCTCGCCCATCAGCGCCTCGCCGGAAAGCTTCAGCAGGACACGCCGGTACGCCGCCATCGGTGCTACTCCTTCACGAGCCCGAGAGGATTCCTTTCCCCCCGCTGCGACAGTTTACCCACGGGTCGCCGCGACCTGCGCGGCGACTTCGGCGGCGAAGTCCGTCTGCTTCTTCTCGATGCCCTCGCCCACCACGTACATGGCGAAGCTGTTCACGGTCGCGCCCTTCTGCTTGAGCAGGTGCTCGACGAGCAGCTTGTCGTCCTTCACGAACGGCTGGCCCAGCAGCGTCACTTCCTTGAGGAACTTCTGCACCGCGCCCTCGACCATCTTGGCCTGGATCTCGGCCGGCTTGCCCGACTCGGCCGCCTTCTGCTGGGCGATCGAGCGCTCGCGCGCCACTTCCTCGGCGGCCACGTGGCTCGCGTGCAGCGCCTTGGGCCGCGAGGCGGCGATGTGCATCGCCAGGTCCTTGGCCAGCGCTTCGTCGCCGCCGCTGACATCGACCAGGACACCGATGCGCGATCCGCCGTGCACGTACTGGGCGATGCGGCCGTGCGCGGGCACGCGCGCGAAGCGGCGGATGGAGACGTTCTCGCCGATCTTGCCGACCAGTTCGGCGCGGCGCGATTCGACGGTGCCGGTGCCCAGCGGCAGGGCCGAGAGCGCCGCCACGTCGGCCGGATCGCGCGCGAGCACGAGATCGGCGACGCCGCGCGCGAAGGCGAGGAAGTCGTCGTTCTTGGCGACGAAATCGGTCTCGCAGTTGATCTCGACGATGGCCGCGGTCTTGCCCGAGGGTTCGGCGCTGATGGCGACGATGCCCTCGGCCGTGACCCGGGCGGCGGCCTTGCTCGCCTTGCTGCCGAGCTTGACGCGCAGGATCTCCTCGGCGCGGGCCAGGTCGCCCTCGGCCTCGGCCAGCGCCCTCTTGCATTCCATCATCGGCGCGTCGGTCTTCTCGCGCAGTTCCTTGACCATGCTTGCGGTTACTTCCGCCATTTTCGAATCTCCGTGTCTGAGGGTTGCCGCAAAAAGGGGGCGCACCGCCCCCATGAACACCGTCGCCGCGCTCAGCGCCGTCAGGCGTCCTGCGGTACCGCGTCGTCGACCTCGACGAATTCGTCGCCGCTGGCTGCCGCCACGACGTTCTGCATGCCGGCCGCCTTGCCCTCCAGGATCGCGTCGGCGATGCCGCGCGCGTACAGGCGCACGGCGCGGCTCGAGTCGTCGTTGCCCGGGATGATGTGCGTGATGCCGGCAGGCGAATGGTTGGTGTCGACCACGCCGATCACGGGGATGCCGAGCTTCTCGGCCTCGGCCACGGCGATCTTGTGGTAGCCGACGTCGACGATGAAGATGGCCTCGGGCAGCCCGGCCATGTCCTTGATGCCGCCGATCGACTTGTTGAGCTTGTCGATCTCGCGCGTGAACACCAGGGCTTCCTTCTTGGGCATGCGCTCCATGCCGCCGTCGGCGCTGGCCGCCTCCATGTCCTTGAGGCGCTTGATCGAGGTCTTGATGGTCTTGAAGTTGGTCAGGAAACCGCCGAGCCAGCGCTGGTCGACGTACGGCATGCCGGCGCGATTGGCCTCCTCGACCATGATCTCGCGCGCCTGGCGCTTGGTGCCGACGAACAGCACCGTGCCGCGGTTGGCGGCCACCTGGCGCACGAACTTGGTCGCGGCGTTGAACTGCTCGAGCGTGCGCTCGAGGTTGATGATGTGGATGCGGTTGCGGTGGCCGAAGATGTAGGGTGCCATCTTCGGGTTCCAGAAGCGGGTCTGGTGGCCGAAGTGCACGCCGGCCTCCAGCATTTGGCGCATGGTTACGGACATGGTCTATCTCCAAGGTTCGTTCTTGCGCAACCGCCGAGTCCGGATTCGGCGCATCGCGGTTCACCATGCCGGTAACGGCATGGTCCGGATGCGCAGATCCCGGCACCTTGGCTGCGGTGCGCGCGATTTACTACGTTGAAAAACAATGAATTACCCGCGGCGGCGCCAAGGACCAGGGCGCCAGCCCTGCGTAGCACCAACGGCGCGAAGCAGGGACCACGGACGGTGATAAGCCTAGTATTATAGCTCCCCTGAGCCGCCGCCGGATTGGCCTCAGGTACCATCGGGTTGCCTTTTGCAACGCACCAAATGGGGCCCTGCCAGCCGGCGGGCAGGCATCGTATCCCGGCCCGGCCCTGTCCGCGCCATCCGCCGCACGTGCGGCCGCCCCAGAGACAGCCTGCCTATGCCTGCCGTACTGAAAAGCGTTTCCGACATCGAGGGCATGCGCATCGCCGGCCGCCTGGCCTCCGAAGTGCTCGATTTCATCACGCCGCACGTCGTTCCGGGCATCACCACCGGCGAGCTCGACCGGCTCTGCCACGAGTACATGGTCGATGTCCAGGGGACCATCCCGGCGCCGCTCAACTACGCCCCGCCCGGGTACCGGCCCTTCCCCAAGTCCATCTGCACCTCGGTCAACCACCAGGTCTGCCACGGCATACCCGGCGCCCGCGTGCTCAAGTCCGGCGACGTGGTCAACCTGGATATCACCGTCATCAAGAACGGGTGGCACGGCGACACGAGCCGCATGTTCTTCGTCGGCGAGGCTTCCGTGGCCGCCCGGCGCCTGTGCGAGGTCACGTACGAGTGCATGTGGCTGGGCATCGAGGCCATCCGCCCGGGCGCCCACCTGGGCGACGTCGGCGCCGTGATCCAGCTCCACGCCGAGAAAAGCGGCTTCAGCGTGGTGCGCGAGTTCTGCGGCCACGGCATCGGGCGCCGCTTCCATGAAGAGCCGCAGGTGCTCCATTACGGCAAGGCCGGCACGCTCGAGGCCCTGGTGCCGGGCATGATATTCACGGTCGAACCGATGATCAACGCCGGCCGGCGCGAGATCAAGGAGATGGCCGATGGCTGGACCATCGTCACCAAGGACCATTCTCTTTCGGCCCAGTGGGAACACACGGTGCTGGTCACGCCGACCGGCTACGAGGTTCTTACCGTTTCGGCCCTCACCCCGCCGCCGCCAGCCTTCGTGCGGCGGCCCGAAAGCCAAGCCACTCCAGCGCCGAGCGCATCGCCCGCGGCCCGAACCGCCCTCGCCTGATGCCGGCACGACGGCGGCTGGCGCGGTACCGGTTCGCGCGGCGCTAGGCCGATGACGCCGCCGGCAATGGCAGAGTTCCCGCTGGCCGAGGCCGCGCCGTCCGCGACCGCTCTGGCCGAGGTCGCGCCGACCCAGGCCCCGGTGGCCGGGCTCACGGTCGATTTCGCGCGCCGACTGCGCGAGTCGCTGCAGCGCGAGCGCGATGCGCTGATCGTCCGCTTCGAGCAGGGCGGCCCGGTCGGGCGCCTGCTCAGCGGGCTTTCGCACCTGGCCGACCGCTACGTGCGCCAGGCGGCCGAGGCCACCGGCGTGGTGCGGTTCGCGACGCTGGTCGCCGTCGGCGGCTACGGACGCGCCGAGCTCTTCCCGTACTCGGACGTCGACCTGCTGATCATCCCCGAGGCGCCGCCGGACCCGCACCAGCAGGCGTGCATCGCGACGCTCGTGCAGCTGCTCTGGGACATCGGGCTGGCGGTGGGCAACGCGGTGCGCACCGCGGCCGAATGCCGCCAGCAGGCCAGCGAGGACGCCACGGTGATGACCTCGATGCTCGAATCGCGCCGTGTCTGCGGTCCGCGCCGGGGCTTCGAGGGGCTGCAGCGCATGCTGCACGACACCCTCGACCCGCGCAGCTTCCTGCGCGCCAAGCTGCTCGAACAGCAGCAGCGCCACACCAAGTACGAGGACACGCCGTACGCGCTGGAACCCAACTGCAAGGAGAGCCCCGGCGGGCTGCGCGACCTGCAGATACTGCTCTGGGTGGCCCGTGCGGCCGGGCTGGGGAGCAGCTGGGACGAGATGGCCCGCAACGGCCTGATGACCGGCGCCGAATGCAACCAGATCAAGGTGACGGCGCGCCATCTCAAGCAGATCCGGGCGCGCCTGCATATCGTCGCGCGGCGGCGCGAGGACCGGCTGGTATTCGACCTGCAGCACGTGCTGGCCGGCGCCTTCGGCATCGCCGGGACGTCCAACCGGCGCGCCAGCGAGGTGCTGATGCAGGCCTACTACCACGACGCCAAGATCGTGGCCCAGCTCAACACCCTGGTGCTGCTCAGCGTCGAGCAGCGCCTTTACCCGGATGCCGCCAGCGAGGCGGGCCGCGTCGACGATACCTTCTGCTCCCGCGCCGAGCGCCTCGACATCATCGACGACCGCGTGATGGAGCGCAACCCCAACGAGATCCTGCGCGCCTTCCTCGTGCTGCAGCGCCACCGCGAGCTCAAGGGCATGACGCCGCGCCTGTTGCGCGCCATCTGGAACAGCCGCAAGCGCATGGACGCCGCGTTCCGGCGCGCGCCGGAGAACCGCGCCAACTTCGTCGCCATCCTGCAGCAGGGCAACGGCGTGCTGCACACGCTGCGCCTGATGAACGAGTGGTCGGTGCTGGGCGGCTACCTGCCGGTGTTCCGGCGCATCGTCGGCCAGATGCAGCACGATCTGTTCCACGTCTACACGGTCGACCAGCATATCCTGATGGTCGTGCGCAATCTGCGCCGCTTCAGCGCCACCGAGTATGCCCACGAGTACCCGCTGTGCAGCCAGCTGATGGCCGATTTCGACCAGCCCTGGCTGCTGATCGTCGCCGCCTTCTTCCACGACATCGCCAAGGGCCGCGGCGGCGACCACAGCCGGCTGGGGGCGGTCGAGGCCCGGCGCTTCTGCCGCGCCCATGGCCTTGCGCCCGCGGACACCGATCTGATCGCGTTTCTCGTCGAGCACCACCTCACGATGTCCCAGGTCGCGCAGAAGCAGGACCTGGCCGATCCCGGCGTCGTCGAGCGCTTCGCGCGGCTGATGGGCAGCGACCGGCGCCTGGTCGCCTTGTACCTGCTCACGGTGGCCGACATCCGCGGCACCAGCCCCAAGGTCTGGAGCGCCTGGAAGGCACGCCTGCTCGAGGACCTGTTCCGCCGCGCCCGCCGTGCGCTCGGCGGCCAGCCGCTGGGCGCCGACGCGGTGCTGGAGGGCCGCAAGGGCGAGGCGCTGCGCATCCTCAAGCTCTACGGCCTGTCGCCCACGGCGCACGAGCGCCTCTGGCGCCAGCTCGACCTGGTCTATTTCCTGCGCAACTCGGCGAGCGACATCGCCTGGCACGCCCGCGCGCTGCTCGTGCATGTGCGCACCGACCACCCGATCGTGCGCACGCGCCTGGCCCCGGCCGGCGAAGGGCTCGAGGTGCTGATCTACGCCCGCGACCAGAAGGACCTGTTCTTTCGCGTCTGCGGCTTTTTCGAGAGCCGGCGCCTGAGCATCCTCGACGCCAAGATCCACACCACCCGCCACGGCTACGCGCTCGACACCTTCCTGGTGAGCGACAACGGCCGCGGCCACTTCCGCTCGATCACGCAGGACGTCGAGACCGAGCTCACGGCCTGGCTCTCGGGCCACGGCGAACCGCCCGTCCCGGCGCCGGGGCGCGTGTCGCGCCATTCGCGCCACTTCCCGATCGCGCCCACCGTGCACCTGCAGCCCGACGAGAGCGGACGCCAGTTCATGCTCTCTCTGGTGGCCACCGACCGCGTCGGCCTGCTCTACTCCGTCGCCCGCGTGCTGGCGCGCCACGGTGTCAATGTGCTCACCGCCAAGATCCTCACCCTGGGCGAGCGGGTCGAGGACGTGTTCCTGATCGACGGCCAGGCGCTGGGCCAGGCGCGCGAGCAACTGCAGCTCGAGAGCGATCTGCTGCAGGCGCTCGCGCCGCTGTAGGCGCGGCCCGCGCGCACCGCTGCGCCGGCGTTCCACCCCAACCCCACGCCAAGGAAGCGCGCCCATGAGAACGTCACCCGCTGCCGCCGCGCCCGCCCGGCGCACCGCCCATCTCCTGGCCGCCGCCGCGCTGATCGGCCTCGGCGCCTGTGCCGGTGCCGGCCTGGGCGCCTGCAGCACGCCGGCGTCCGCGCCGGCCGCAGCCACGGCAGCCACCGCGGCAACGCCGCCGGGCAGCCGCAACCTGATCATCTTCGTGGCCGACGGGCTGCGCCGCGGCTCGGTCAACGCCACCGACACGCCCGCGCTGCTGCGCGTGCGCCGCGAGGGCGTGGACTTTGCCAACAGCCACGCCGTCTTCCCCTCGTTCACCACGCCCAACGCCTCGGCCATCGCCACCGGGCACCAGCTCGGCGATACCGGGGACTTCGGCAACACGCTGTTCCTGGGCTTCCCGATCTTCGACGACGCCGCGATCGCCGGCAGCAAGCCGGCCAGCCTGACGCCGTTCATCGAGAACGACCTCGTGTTGGCCGATACCGATGCGCACATCGACGGCGGCAACTACCTGGACGAGACCTCGCTGCTGGCGCTGGCGCGCCAGCACGGCTACAACACGGCCGCGATCGGCAAGCTCGGGCCGGTGGCGATCCAGGACGTGACCCAGGTCGCCGCGTCGGGCGGGTCGATACCGGCGCGCGAGACCGTGTTCCTCGACGACGCCACCGGCACCCCGGCCGGCATCGGGCTGGCCGCGCCCATCCGCGCGGCCCTTGCCGCGGCCGGGCTGCCCCTCGCGCCGCCGCCGCGCATGCAGCCTGCCGGCGACGTCGACCACCCCGGGACGCTGGTGGCCAACGGCGCGCAGCAGCAGTATTTCGTCGACGCGCTGACGCGCGCCATCCTTCCGGCCTTCGCCGCCAGCGGGCGCCCGTTCGCCGTGGTCTACTGGTCGCGCGATCCCGACGGCTCGCAGCACAACGAGGGCGACAGCCTCAACCGGCTGGTGCCGGGCATCAACGGCCCGACCGGGCGCGCCGGCGTGGCGGACGCCGACGCCAACCTGGGCCAGATCCTGGCCTACCTCGATGCGCATCCGGCGCTGGCCGCCAATACCGACCTCATCGTCACCTCGGATCACGGCTTTGCCACCATCAGCAAGCACGAGATCGACGCGCAGGGCCACGGCTCGCGGGCCTACGCCACCGGCTTCACCTACCGGAACGCGGCCAACGACGCCGGCCATCCGGAGGTCCGGCCCGGCTGGCTGCCCCCGGGCTTCCTGGCCATCGACCTGGCGCACGCGCTGGACCTGCCGCTCTACGATCCGGACACGCGCGTCAGCGACGGCGGCCCGGCGCGCTTCGCCGCCGTGGACCCGACCCGGCCCAATGCGCCCGGTTCGCGCCAGCGCCCGGCCCTGGGCAACGGCCTGATCGGCGGCAGCGGAACCGCGGCCGGGGCCGGCGACGCCGAGGTGATCGTCGCCGCCAACGGCGGCTCCGACCTCGTCTACGTGCCCGACCACGATGCCGCGCTCGTCCAGGCCATGGTCGCCTTCCTGGGCCGGCAGGACTACGTCGGGGCGCTGTTCGTCGACCCGTCGATCGGCCGCTTCGACGGCGCCTTGTCGCTCGAGGACATCAACCTGGTCGGCGCGGCGCGCACGCCGCGGCCCGCGCTGGTCGTGGCCTTCAAGACCTTCGCGCTGGATATGGCGGACCCGTTGCAGAGCGCGGTGCAGATCGCCGATACGGGTCTGCAGGAGGGCCAGGGCATGCACGGCAGCCTGGGCCGCGACAACACGTTCAACAACATGGCCGCGATGGGTCCGGATTTCAAGCGCGGCTATGCCGATCCGGCGCCGGTGGGCAACGCCGACCTCACCTGCACGCTGGCACAGGTGCTCGGCCTGCCGCTGCCCACCAAGGGCATGCTGCAGGGACGCGTGCTCGATGAGGCGCTGGCCGGCGGCCCGGCGCCGGGCCCGGCACGGTCGCGCCGGCTCGTGGCCAACGGCGCCAGCGGCGCGCGCGTGACGATCCTCGAATTCCAGAGCTTCGACGGCCGGATCTACCTCGACCGCGCCCGATTCGATGATCCGTCTAGCGCGCTACCTGGGCAAAGCCGCCGATGAACAAGGCCACCGATCGGTGCAGCCAGGCGTCGAGCTCCGGTGCCGTCATCGGCGTGCCGACGCCCAGTGCCCGCATCTGGGGCTGGGACACGATCAACTGCAGGAACTGCTGGGCGGCAAATATCCGCTGCTCGGGGCCCGGGGCGGCCGGGTGTGCGTGGCGATGCAAGACGTCGGCGATCAGGGCCACCGCCTCCTGGCGGCCACCCGATTGGGCGACCGCCTGTGCCAGGTCGGGGAAACGCTGGGCCTCGGCCACGATCAGGCGATGCAGCGCCAGGGCCTTGGGGCTCAGCGCCGCGTGCAGGATCAGCCCGCCCAGGCGCAACAGGATGGCCTCCAGGCCAGCGCCCTCCACCAGAGGCACGCTGGACGGCGGCCGCAGGCTGTCGACGAGGCGGGCAACGACCGCCGCCATCAGCGCCTGCTTGTCCTCGAAGCGGTGGTAAAAGGTGCGCTTGGATACGCCGGCGCGGCTGACGATGGCCTCGATGCTGGTCGAGCCGTAGCCCTGCTCCAGCAGGAGATCGGTCGCCACGTCGAGCAGGCGGTCGCTCAGCAGCCGGGAGTCATCGCGCGAGGGCCGGCCGCCGCGCGGCCGGGGCGCTCTTGCGCCGGGAACCGGATCGGACGCCTTGGGGGAAGGAAGTGCGGCAGGCGTCATCGACCCGGCAGCAGCGGAGAAAGGATTTCAGCGCGCCGGATAGTACGCCGGCGGCGGATAGTAGCCGGGAGCGTAGTAGGCCGGCGGCGCATAGGCGGCGGGCGGCACGGCATAAACCGGGGCCGGCGGGTAATAGACGGCGGGCGGCGGGTAGTAGCCCGGGGCCACGGCTACCGGACGGGCCACCGAGGCGGCGATGACGAAAGGCGCGGTCACGATGGCCGCGGCCGTGCCCACCACCGCGGCGGCGACGAATCCGATGGGCCCAAAGCCGCGCCCGTGGCCGAATCCACCGCCATGTCCATAGGCCATGGCCGGGCTCATCGGGGCGAGGCTCAGGGCCGCGATGGGCACCAGCGCCAGCAGCACATTGCGTGTCTTGATCATGGTGCAGTCCTCAAAAGTGGTTGTCCGCGAATCGATGGAATGAAACCAGCTTAGGCCGAAAATTAACGCAACGCAACCGTTGCGTTGTATTAAATCGTAACCTGTTCCGAAATCCCGGACTTCAGGCGCTCGCGTCGACAGGCGCCGGCGCCGCGCTCCGCCGCGATACATAGGTCTCGAACACCGCCAGGGGCAGGGGCCGGCTGAAGTAATAGCCCTGGTAGTTGCGGCAACCGGACGCGGCCAGGAACTCCCACTGCTCGACGGTTTCGATGCCCTCGGCGAGGGCCTCCAGGCCCAGCGTCTGGGCCAGGACCAGGATGGTCTTGGCGATCGCCGCATCGTCGGGGTCGGTCAGCACGTCGCGGACGAACGAGCGATCGATCTTGATCTGGTCCAGCGGCAGGCGCTTGAGGTAATGCAGCGAGGAGTAGCCGGTACCGAAGTCATCGAGCGCGAAGCGGATCCCCTGGGCCTTGAGGAGTTCCATCTTGCGCGTGACGTCCTCGACGTTGTGGACGAACAGGCTTTCGGTCAACTCCAGCGTGAGCAGGCCGGCATCGGCGCCATTGCTGCGCAATGCCGCCATCACCTGGTCGACGAAGTCGTGCTGCTGGAACTGGCGTGCGCTGACATTGACGGCGATGCGCAATCCGGCGGTCGGCCGCTGCCCCGCCCAGACGGCCATCTGCCGGCATGCCGTCTCCAGGACCCAGCGACCCAGCGGGATGATCAGGCCGGTCTCCTCGGCCAGCGCGATGAACTCGCTGGGGGCGACCATCCCCAGGCGCGGGTGCTCCCAGCGCACCAGCGCCTCGGCCCCCTTGACCTGGCCCTCCGGTCCCACCTGGGGCTGGTAGTGCAGCAGCAACTGGCCGTCCGTGATGGCATGGCGCAACTCGCTCTCCAGCAGGCTGCGCTCGCGGATGGTCGCTTCCATCTCCGGGTCGAAGAAGCGGCACGCATTGCGGCCCGATTCCTTCGAACGGTACATCGCCAGGTCGGCCTGCTTGAGCAATTCCTCGACGGACGCGGTGGCGCCCTGGAACAGCGTGATGCCGATGCTCGCCGTGCTGATGTGGGTGACCCGCCCCAGCTGGTAAGCGCGCCCGAGTACTTCCAGCAGCTTGGCAGCCACCCGCTCGGCCGCGGTCGCGGCCTCCGCGGCGGTCGCGGCGATGTCGAGCAGTACCACGACGAACTCGTCGCCCCCCAGGCGCGCCACGGTGTCGCACTTGCGCAGGCCCAGGCTCAGGCGCTGCGCCACCTCGCGCAGCATCAGGTCGCCGAAGTCGTGACCGTGCGTGTCGTTGAGCGCCTTGAAGTTGTCCATGTCGACGAGCATGACCGCGCCGAAATTGCCGTTGCGGGCACTGAGCGCCAATGCGCCCTTGAGGTGATCCATCAGCAGCTTGCGCGTCGGCAGGCCGGTCAACTGGTCGAGGCGCAATTCCACGGCTTCGCGGCTGGTATCGCGCAGCACCAGCAGGGCGCGGGCCATGGCGCCGACCTCGTCGCGGCGCTCGATGTCCGGCACGTCCCCGTCGAGCTCGCCGCGCGCGACGCTCGCGACGCGACCGGCGAGCCGGCCCATCGCCAGCGCCAGGTCGCGGCCGATGAGGTAGGTGATGCCGCCGGCCAGCAGGGTCAGGCCGAGGAATTCCCAGAGCAGCGACAGGGCCCGCGCGTTGAAGGCCTCGTCGATGTCGTCGATGTAGGCGCCCGTGCCGACCGACCAGCCCCAGGGCGCGAACAGCTTGGAATAGGCGATCTTCTCGAGCGGGACGGCCTGCCCGCGCCTGGGGATGCGATAGGTGCTCACCCCTTCCTGGCTCGGGCTCCTGGCCACCTCCAGCAGCCGCGCCACCATGTAGGCGACGACCGGATTCTTGTCGGCATCGGGCGAATTGAGGAAGGTCTTGCCCTCGAGCGCCGGCTGGGCCCCGTGGGCGATGCTGGTGCCGTTCAGGTCCCAGACGAAGAAATAGTTCGTGCCGTCGTAGTGGAGCGAACGCAGCGCATCGGCGGCGGCGGCACGCGCCTGGCCATCGCTCATCCGCCCCTCGCGCGCCTGCTGATGGTAGTAGGCGACATCGCTGTAGGCGACTTCGAGCAGGTGCTTGACCTCGGTCACCCGGTCCTGGACCAGCGAGCGCTTGAGATCGATCAGCGAGACGACGGAAATTCCCGCCTGGAACACGAATCCGATCACCAGCACCAGCAAGAAGCGGCCGGAAACGCTCAGTCGGGCGAGGAACCTGGTCACGCTCCCCCTCCCGGTGACGTTGGACCTGCTGTATGGCTATCGGAGGATCGTGGCCCGGGTTGAGGCCTGCGAGCCGGAGAAATGACGAGCCCGGCCGGCCGTATTCCGGGCTAGCGCGTCATGCGGGCATGCGCTGGCGGGTCATCGCCAGTTCTGGCATGCTGGGTGCCTGCTGCCAGCATTCGAAGCGGCCTGCACCGGCAACCGATGATCTCCCCTCCGCCGTCCATTGCACCGGCAGTGCCGCCCAGGGTTGCAGGAACGCTCGGGACGCTGATGCTGGGCGCGCTGGGCGTGGTCTACGGCGATATCGGCACCAGCCCGCTCTATACGCTGAAGACGGTGCTCGAGTGGGCGGGCAGCTCGGCGCCGGACGTGGCCTACGGGTCGCTTTCCCTGATCTTCTGGACCCTGGTCATCACGACCTCGATCAAGTACGTGACCCTCGTGATGCGGGCCGACAACGATGGCGAGGGCGGGATACTCGCGTTGATGGCGCTGCTGGCGCTCAAAGGGCACGAGCGACGCGCGCTGGTGGTGGTCGGCGTGCTCGGTGCGGCACTGCTCTATGGCGATGGCGCCATCACGCCGGCCATATCGGTGCTGAGCGCACTCGAAGGACTGAAGGGCCCGGCGCCGTCGCTGGCGCCATTCGTGCTGCCGCTCGCGGTCCTCGTCCTGATCGGCCTGTTCGCGCTGCAACGCAAGGGAACGGCGGTGATCGGGCGCGTGTTCGGCCCGATCATGCTGGTCTGGTTCGTGTCCATCGGCATACTCGGCGCCATCGGCGTCGCGCAGCATCCATCGGTGCTGCTCGCGCTCGATCCGCGCTACGCCATCCGCTTCCTGGCAACGCACGGCTTTGCCGGTTTCACCGTGCTGGGGGCGGTATTCCTGAGCGCCACCGGCGCCGAGGCCCTGTACGCCGACATGGGGCACTTCGGCGTCAGGCCGATCCGCACCGGCTGGTACGGCCTCGTGTTCCCGATGTTGATCCTCAACTATGCGGGCCAGGTGGCGATCGTCGTCGGCTCCGGCATGCCGCCCGGCGGCAACCCGTTCTTCCTGCTCGGGCCCGCCTGGCTGCAGCTGCCGCTGGTGGGACTGGCGACCGTGGCGACGATCATCGCCAGCCAGGCGATCATCAGCGGCGTCTTTTCGATGACGCGCCAGGCCATCCAGCTCGGGCTGTGTCCTCGGCTGGAAGTCCGGCAGACATCGGCGATCGGGTATGGACAGATCTATGTACCGTCGGTCAACTGGCTGCTGATGGTCTTCACCATCGGCCTGACGCTGGCGTTCGGCTCGTCCGACCGGCTTGCGGCGGCCTTCGGCGTTGCCGTATCGCTGACGATGCTGCTGACCACCGTGTTGCTCTACCACATGATGCGCGAGCGCTGGCAATGGCCGCCCGCGGTCGTGATCGGCGTGGCCGGCACGCTGGCATTGGTAGACCTCTCGTTCGTGGCAGCCAACCTGACCAAGCTCGCCGACGGCGGTTGGGTGCCGCTGGCCGCTGCGACGCTGGTATTCACGCTGATGGAGTCCTGGCGCGTGGGCCGCAGCGCGATGTTCGCGCAACTGGAGCGTGACAGCGTCCCGGTGGCCCCGTTCATCGCGTCCATCGCCGGGGAGGCCCGGGTGGCAGGCACCGCCGTCTACCTGTCGCGGCGCGAGGACGTCATCCCCGTATCGATACTGCACAACGTCAAGCACTACCACGTGCTGCACGAACGCAATGTCATCCTGCATGTGGAGACGGAGCAGGTGCCGCGCGTGCACGTGCAGGGGCGGGGCGCCGTGACGGACCTGGGTCACGGCTTCTATCGGGTCGTACTGCGGTACGGATTCATGCAGCAGCCCGACATCCCACGCGAACTGGAGCGCTGCTCGCTCGACGGACATGGCTTCGACATGATGCAGACGAGTTTCTTCCTGTCGCGCGTATCGGTGGTCGGCTCCGCCGCCGGGGAGCGGCACTTGTATCCGCTCGTGCGCCGGCTGTTCTCGTGGATGCAGCGCAATGCGGCCGACACCACGGAATTCTTTCGCATCCCGCCCAATCGCATCGTCGAACTGGGCGCACGCATCGAGCT
>Ga0116231_10003536_pt1 | contig 32394 bp, 26 predicted proteins | sample S1TSphgellanicum_2_FD_89695 | JGI IMG/M metagenome (GOLD analysis project Ga0116231, IMG submission 89695) | Host-associated microbial communities from peat moss isolated from Minnesota, USA - S1T2_Fd - Sphagnum magellanicum MG | ecosystem: Host-associated > Plants > Peat moss > Unclassified... | reverse complement strand
TCCTCTCATCCATTATACAAACCCATTTCAACCACAAAAAATCTTTTTGTTTTTTTTTTATTTTCCCGCCTCCCACCGCTCTATATAACTACACACACCCCCCCCCCCCCCCCCCCCCCCCTTTATGCATTAACATAGTTGTCCCAATTAAAAGTGCAATATGTGAAAAATGGGGTGGACTCAATGGGTGGGTGCAATTGGGTAAAACATATTTATTCAACCAAAGCTAAAGTAAATACCCAAGTGAAACAATTGAAGTCCATAATTTGTTCCAAAATCCACCTATGAATTCTTTCTAAAATGTTTAACACTACAACAATACAAGTTTAGAAACCATGGTTCACTTTTGTTCATCCACATTAAGCTCCTCCATATGAGATGAATTGGAATTCCAACTCATCCTTGGGCCTCTATCCCAAAAGGCATGAAAACATGAAAAATTTACAAATCTTAGTAAGGTTAATTATGAAAGTCTAACCTTATTGATGATCACTAATGGTGGTTGGTCATCATGATGAATTGCACAAGAAAGATTACTTGAATTTTAAATATCATCCACCCAACATTTGTGTGACCTCAAAATGAATTGGTATGCTTGTTGGATCACTTATAATGGTGTTAAGTTAATTCACATCCAATAGAACAAACGGGTGTGTGAACTAATTAATTGCTACAAAATTCACTTACATAAGTTTGTTGATCCAAGTCTTGATCTGGTACCATGTTGTTAACACCCTTGGCCAAATATCTCCCAATGGGACAACATTCACCAACAAATATGCAAATGGGTGCATTTTTGTCATATATAATTATTACAAAATGCAAATCAACTATTAAAAAAGTGATGACCTAGGGTCTAAAAGCCCATGGCCAATGACAACTATGAAAGCCCATGGCCCCAATGCCAACTTATGAAACGCCCTAACATAGTCAACTTGAACCAAATTTATTGATTTGGTCTTATCCAAGTTTAGCGCCCTTAACAATGTAACATTGTTTGGTAAGGTGTGATAACACCATTATATCATGGATGTGGGCAAGAAAATAAGGTGTACACATGATCAAATAAAGAACATTCGTACCTGGCAAAATTCCCAAAAAATAGATTTCAAGTAGAGTTGTTTCTGGAAAAATTCAAACCATGTCCAACCTACCTTTTTCCCACCAACTATATGCTTTTAAGGTTCTTGAAAGTTGAAACCATGAATTAGGGGTTTTGGGGGCATGTGTCTTTCCTTATGTGCCATAATCAACATCACACCTAGATCTCTTATAGTGGGTCTTGTTAAATAGCCAGTAAACAAGCCTCTTTCCAAGTAACTTTTGGTGGCATCAAACTCATATCAACAAACACCATCGCCCCAACAACTTATTTAAAGAACTAGGCCCTTGTAACTTCAACCATAATTGTTAGGTTTATGGTCAACTAATGTCCTTTCCTTCTTGAAGCCTAAACACGAGTTGACAACAACACCTTCCCTTTTCTAGTAACACTTCAAAGCAACATAAGATCTTGTATTGCCCTTAGCATGAACGTGTTTTCTTCCCTTTGAATAACAAATGGTTTGACTTCATGATTTCATCTTAAAGCATCTACACCATCTCACCATCTTTAGCATGTTTTCCAACATGATACTTGAAGCCCATCATGCCTGAATTTTATCATGTTTTAGCCTTAGGGTAGGTGTTTGACTTATAGTTCAACTAATCTTCCTAACCTTTCGATTATTTTCCCCAAATTTTCCACAACATTTCAAACACAATTAATATTACCACATCCTCTAATTGTAAGCCTCTCTCGATGTCCCCCAATGTGTGGACACATCCCACCAACCCTATGGATATCCACCTTGTACATTGCACCCATGGCAATGAACAAATAAGGACCCATGTAGTTTGTAACACTTTTGTTGCCATTGTGCGAGATGTTGGCTTCCACATGAGACAAAAATAATTACATGTGCGTCTTTTAACCATGTTCAATTCCTCCCATCGGTGAGTTGACATTGTGCTCACCAAAAATGAAATTCCCACCTTAAGTAACATTGTCATAATTGATTTAATGCATGCGGATTTACACAATCCCTAATTTTGCCCAATTCAAGGATTTGTTGCCTCTAGCATAGATCAAGCCAAAGAAAGGAGCTATCACAACCAACACCCCATTGATCACTTCCTCCCTCTAACAATTGATGTATTTGGATGTCTACAGAAGTAGGTTGATGTGTTTTTACACAATTGTGCAAATGCCAGTTAGAGCCTCAAAGGGCCAAAAGGCCCTCCCTTTTCTGTTTTTGTTACTTTTCTTTGTCAAATAATTTCAATTATGTTGCAAAAGATGCAAACATCTTCCATTTCAAGTCAAGCAATAGTAATAGGCCTAGCTACTTCCCAACTTCCACCCCTTTAGGATGTGCACCCATCATTGTGGCTAACCTATTACAAATGATCGATTATTGAGATGGAAAGTTTTGACATCTAGTTTGTGCTAACTTGACTTCCTTTAAATTCTCCCTCTCCCTTGATTCTAATACCTTTGTGCATTTTTCGAATCAGCAATGTGTTTACAAATAAAATTTTGCTGGGTTTTGATGATAGATGAAGACTGAGTTGTTACTTGTGTTGATGACAAATAACAACAACATAGGTTCATGTTGGATGGAGGATGATAACTTCAAATTGGAATTGTTTTGGAATGGAACAAGAAGTCTTGAGTTATTTAAAGCAAGTTCCATAAAACAAGTGATCCAAGGAAGGTATATTATGGTTTCATCCAATTGGGTTATTATGACCCAACACCTGCCAATGCACCAATTGTGGATGAAATTTTTTTGGGCATTTTGGGATGAACCCAAACCATTTAACCTAAACCAAACCAAACATTGAGGTGGTTTTTTTTCTTATTTTTCAATTATTTGCCCTTCTTTTAGATTTCAAAAATTTCCCCCCTTTTTTTCCGGCCTCCACTTTCATCTTCTCCTCTTATTTTGTTATTTCTTTATTATTTTTCTCTTCCACTATCGCAAACCTAGCTTTGGGTTCGCAACCAAGGCAAAGGGGTTACAAGGTTGCAGGTCAAGAAGAAGCCCGAGAATCACATCACATACTCTTGGGAGTGTAAGAAAGTGTGAGGGAGTATGAGGGAGTGAACCCTCACACTCCCAAGCAACTCCCACTTTGGGAAATGGAGTCCCAGTGGACTTTCAAAACTTCAAAGAGCGATTTCAGGGGTCAAAACTCAATGGCTTGTGGCGTTATTTATATCATTGGAAAACTCTTGGAACATAAATGTCTAAAATGGGCTTGCATTGCTCATTTGGACATCTGAAACACAAGTTATGGCCAAAAGAAGGGCCAGGAGTCAAACTGTTAGTTTGACTCCCAACCAAAATAAGTCAAGAATCGATTTGATTTACTTGGCTGAAAAGGGCGTGTGACATACCATTGGAAAACTCTCAACAAGAGCTACAACTTTGCTTCAAACTGCATCTCAATCCAAGGTCTGCTAGCAAAGTTATGGGGATCCAAAGTTGCGGGAGTCCCAACTGGCACGATTTTGGGACTCCCACTTAGGAGTCCCGAGAGAAAAAAGCCATTTGGATGTGAGCTCCATGACTAGCCACATAGTATACTATAAGGGGGAAGGTGGTGGCTTCCCCCAAGTCCAGGTTGTGGTGAGTCTAGTGTGTTCGTGTTGCCCGTGGTTCGTCTTAGCACCAAAGTTGCTCCAACTATGCACTAACCACTTTGTGTGGGTTATGTGTAGGCTCGTGTGAGTGAATGAAGCTTGTTAACTCTTCCTAGTCCCATCCCGGAGCTCCAACACGCCCCTCTACCCTTCAAAGTGTTGTGAACCAGGGAGTATGCCCCGACTCTTCACTCTTTTGATGTCTTCTACTTGGATTCACATTTGAGTCTTTCACGGAGTTGGGAGTGCATCTCTACCATAATCTTATTTTTTTCCATTGATATTATAGTTTTTTTTTCATCATTTTTTCCCCTTTTTTGGGGGGGTTATTGTTATTGTTTTCTACCTTTTTTTTGTTATTATTATATAAAAAAATTCTTATCATTTTTTTGGGTTGTTATATTTAATTAAATATTTTGTTTATTTTTTCTTTTATATTGGTACAACTTTCTCATCATATCCTGGTTTTCCTATTTCCCTTCTCCTTATTCAAACATTTTCTTACTTTTTCACCACATCATTGCACTTATTACCATTACTTGTTGCATCATCATTTAGTTATGCACATCACACCAAGTATGTATTTGGCATTTTCCTTGTCTTTTTAGGTTTTGGTTTATGAAATAAGAGCAAAAGCAAAAACAAAAAAAAAGAAAAAGAAAGAAAAGAAAATAGAAAAATAAAAGAGAAGGAAATGAATTATTTTTAAAAAGTTGACAAGAAAAAAACTAGAAAATGACCAAAAAAATGATTTCCTAGTTTTTTAATTTCTTGAACTCTAGAAGAAGAAAAAAATAGATTTTTTTTCCTGATTTTCTGGATGTTTTTTTTAAAAATTCAAGAATAATAATTCTATTTTTATTTTCCTATTAAGGTTTTTTCCTTTTTCTAATTTTTTAAGAATAAGAATTTTTTTGGATTTTTTCCCACAAAATTTTCTTTTTTAAATGTCAAATTTTATTTTATTTTTTCCCTTATGTTTGTCCCAAATGTTTTTATATTCTCCCTTTTTTTCCTTCTTTTTTTTTTTTGAATTTCCTAAAGATGAAGTTTGTTATTCTATTTCCTTCATTTTCCATTTTCAAAAAAATTCCAAATTTTCTTTTTTTTCAAATCCAATGGATGTATGTTCATACACATGTAATTTTTTGGGGGTTTGGTTTACATTTTTTCAAACTTGCATATTAATGTGTATCATGTGTTTGATGCAAACTTTGAGTAACTATGCCATTCAATTCCAATTGCATCATTATCAACTTTACACTCATCAACATGTTACAAGGTGGTTACAACAACACTAACTTATTGGTGAACACATGACATGGTGGTTAATGAAAATAGTTTTAAAAACAAGTCTAATCTTGAGGTTAGAAAGTAGCATATATACTTTACTTAGGTTTCTTTGGCATAAACAATGCCATGGAGTTCATGTTTTCCACTTTTTGAACATTTTTTTAAAGTTTTGATAGATGTGATGTTTGTATCAATACATACAAATTTTGTCTTATTGCAAAATTGTAACTTCACATTTGTATTATGTTTACATGCCTTGATTATGAGCATTGCATTAATATTTTGTTGAAATTTTCCCTAAAAATACAAGTTTGGAACTATTGCAATGTTGCATTATTACATTTTTAAAACTTCAAAAACATAAAGTTCAATGTGGAATACTTGCATAAGGGTCACAAAATAAACATTAGTTTTGTTAAAATGAATTTTCAATACCCACATTTGAAGCATAAAATGTTGGTTGGTTTTTTTGGATGGTTTGTGTAATACCCAAATGTTGGGCATAAAATATGCATGTCCAATGACAAAAATCATGATGATAAAAATTTAGAAAATAAGAAAAAAAAAATTGCAATAAATAATAGAAGAAAAAAATTAAGAACAAGAAGAAAAAAAAAGGAGAATTTAGAAGAATTTTTTTTAAAAAATAATTTTAAAAATAAATAAGAATTAAAAGAAAAAAAATGCTTGCACTTTGGTTTTAAAATATGTAACAATTATTAAGGTGTATTATATTTGAAATGACATTGTTTTCATATGTGGGTATTATATTTTGTGATTAGATTTTCAATTATTTTAGCTTTTAACAATAACAGCCAAAATATGCAATACCTTCCTGTGGGTCACAAAAGTTGATGGAATGTGTAATACCTGCATCCAAGGTTATTGTTTATGGACATCAAGGGGTCAAATATGATTAAAATGGTTGTTAGTTCATTTAATGCAACACTTTCATAATTTGTATATTATAGATTAACAAACATTAGCATAGTATAAATGATGGGTAGGTCGGTGAATAGGTGGGTGGGTAAATATGTAAGTAAATAAATAGGTGGATTAGTAAGTGAGTGGGTGGGTAGGTGGGTAGGTAAGTAAATAGGTACGTATGTAGGTTGGTGGTTAGGCAAGTAGGTATGTACAAAAATAAAAAACAAGTTTCATCAATAATGTAACTAGGTCAATAAGATAATAAGGTCAATAGGGTAGCCAAAAAGTTTTGTGAAATGGTAGAGGTTTTGCCAATAGGTATAAGTTTATCCATGAATAAATTGAAGTTTTTCCAAAAGATAAATTTTTAGCCAAAAAAAAAAGATGTTTAACCAATAATAGAAGTTTCACCATGAAGAGATAAAAGTTTAACTAAGAAGATATAAAATTTTTGGTAACATGTATAATTTTAGCCATGAAGTAGATGGAGGTTTTGCCAATATATATATATAAATTTAGCCAAATAGAGTTAGAAATTGTGCCAAAAAGCAAAGGTTTAGCCTAAAATAGAGCTTTCGCCATGAAAAAATAAAAGGTAGATATGTAAGGGTTGGTAGGTAGAGCCAAGATGTAGGTCAATAATGTAACTAGGGAATTAAGGTGATTAAATTGGAGGGTATTATGGTCAAGGTTGGGAAAAAAACACCCCAAAAAAAAAGGGTTAAAGGTCAACATCCCAGAAAGGTCGACTATGGTACAATGTTGGGTTAACATAGGGTTAGGAATTGGATGAAGAAATGTAGCCCATCCTTTGGACAAAATAGCCAATTGGTGCATTAGTGGGTGTTGGTTTACTCTAGCCATCCAATTGATATAAGTCTATTATTTTAAATTATTTCTATGTGTGATGCATGTGATTCTTATGAAAAGATTTCTTTTAACAAATTATTAATTTTTTAAAACATGATTAAAGAAAGTACTTCTTAAGTTGTTTAGGTTAACTATTTATTAGTTTTTAGTCCTTTGTTATAAAAAAATTTCAAGCTCAAGTTATTGTTGACTTGTGTGAAATCTTATGTTTTTCTATGGTGATTTCAAGTACATAATCATTGTTGACATAAATTTATATCCATGTTGATGTACTAGTTCACTCCCATTAGATTACAATTTGTTTTTCACCCACACCCAAATCCATTTTTAATGATTTCAAATTCTTGATATGCATTAGTTTACCAACATCATTTTCCAATTTTATTTTTTCCATTTTTAGTTCAAATTTATTCTCTTGCATCCTTTTTTCCACCTTTTTTCCACTTCACAATTGTCCTTTTTTCCCTCCAATATTTTATCAATTCAACATATAAACATTCATAGTTCTGTTTTTTTAATTTCTTCCTACAAGGAAGATACTATAGAACCATGTACATCCAATAGTTTCATTGGCCATAACATTTTTTTTGGGAAGGATTGTTTATACTAATGGTGGTTTTTTTTCATTTAGTTTAAAGAATGTCCATGCACAATTTCAAAAAATCATGAAAATTAAGTGTTAATAGGTTTCAATTTTGCTAAATGTGACATGGACAATATCATTTTTAGCATATTTTCAAAGGACCACATGCAACATTTGCAAGAAGTGTTTGAAAGACTTAAAAAACATAACCTTAAGTTGCACATGGGTCGAAATGGAAGTTCTTTCAAACTCAAGTGAAATACCTTGGGTCATGTTATTTATCGAAGTGTTTGCCATCAAATGTTAGTTAGTTGCAAACATTTTAATGTTTTTGTAACTATTATCAACATTTTGTTAAAGGATTTAACATCATAGATAAACTTTTGACCCAATTGATGAGGTTCAATTAATAATACATTTGGGTAAGGTATAGGGGCAAGCCTTTCAAAAGTTGAAAGCTAGGTTCATTTCAAGTCCAATTTTGAATCAACCCATTCAAAGATGACCATTTCAATTACATATTGATTGGAAAGCCTTAGGGTTGGGAATGGTACTTACTCAACTTGATTATGATGGTCGGATATTGTGGTGGCATATGCCAATCGGCTTAACAACAAAATAGAGCAAAATGTAGTTCATATGAAAGGGAGTGCCTTGCAATTGTTTAGGGTGTTTCATTATTCGATGTCATATCTATGGTAGCCAATTCATCTTGGTTATTAACCGCCATCTACCCAAGTTTTTGATGGAATCAAATCATTTCATAGGAAAATTTACTAGATGGGTTCTTATCTTACATGAGTATGATTTTGATATTGTCCATATGGTTATTAAGATGCCAATGGATTGAATCAAAACCAAAGTTCCAACAAGGAAGATACCACTACTGCTCATTGGCATGGAAATGTGAATTTGGAGGCAATTTCATGATGGCATGTTTTCACATTTTTGGCACCTTGTTAGGGTGTTTTAAGTAATACCTTAATGTCATATGAGTAATGAGAATCCCGAGGATGTGGACAATTATCTAGATGGCAATAATCCTTAAATATACATCAAGATGCACATGTTATTTTGTACTTAATTAAAACATGAGAAATTCCAATTGGAATAACGCCCAAGGAACATGATTAGGTTATGCAAAAGGTTCAAGTGAGAAGGTAATTACTTTTTACAAGTGTGGAATGATGGACGAATGTAGGTTCTACTTTGCCCAAAACAATGTGAACGGTTGTATAACGTGAACACAATGAATTGGGCCATTTTGGTGTTAATTAAACTTATAATTTGTTCTAGTTATAATACTAATGGGAATTAGGGATGTAATTATAAGTTCAACAATTTGTTTCTTAATGTGTCATGTGTGATTGAATGTGGGTGTCATTCAATGCACTTACATTTCATTTATAGTTATTGCCCATCATGGGTTTTGGTTGTTCGTGGAATTTGGATTTTGCCAACCCATCGAGTTTGATAGTATGACATAATTGGTACATTTTGGTTACGATCAAACATTCTCCTAAGTGGTTTGGATTGGCATCATTGCCATATTATAATAGTGAAGGAGTTGCATATGCATTTTTGGATTGAATGTTTAATAGGTTTGACACTCTAACGAAAATATTCACCAATTGAAGTATGGAATTTTGTGAAATCGACCCCATGGAATTCAAAACATTCATCGACCAAAAACATTAATAGATCATCGCACGACTTTTCACAACCATTTAAAGGTATATTCGTTGATTAAATATTGGATGGTGCAACCAATGAAGTGAAGGTTGCTTAAATATGGGTTTCAAAAGGGCCATATTACATATTAAGTTCTACAACTACCATGGTTAGTTATGGGTTATAAGTATAGTTGGTAGGCTTCTTTCGTATCACTTTCACCATATTTCTTATTGTTTGGTCATGAGCCCAAATTACCATCCTCAATCTAATGCGATATTATGGTAGTAGAGAATTTGGATGATCCAAACATGTGGCTTCAAGTGTGAAAACAACAAACATCTTTGTTCCAACATATAATGTTAATGGCTATGAAAATTTCAACAATTGTTTAACACTAAGATATATTGTGATATGCAATTATTTGTGAAGGTGGTTACTAAACATAGATTCAAACTAAGAAATTATGTTTATTTACAATAGACAACACCAACTACTTTGGATGTGATGATACTTTGTGAGTATGGGAGTTGCTACCTTTTGAAGAACTATTGTTGTTGAAAAGACATGGTCAAACTTGAAAGGTACATGTGCATAATTATGTGCCATGTCATTTTCCACATGTTGATGGCCAAATTGACCCATCTTTGGTAATTGTTCTTGTCAAATTACATTTTATTTTGTGTGGGTAATCCAAAGGTGTTGTCACTATGTTAATTTGTGATTAACAGTCTTGAAGATAACACATGGGATATATGTCTTTATGTCACCATTGGAAGAAATACTAGTTAGAAGCTGGTTTGCCCTTGGTGCATTAAGTACACTTAGGTAACTATTCTTGTACTTAGATAATAGGAATGTATTGAGTTTTCTTTCATGAATAATTCACATTTGGTTAAAGATTTAGGAGATTGGAATTAGGTGTCTAATGATGGGGTTCACATTTGTACCTAATATATTTGTATCTCCACCTTAAAACTAAGGTGTTCATTTTTGGTGGATTTACAAAAACAAAATCCTAAGTTATTTAGTTAGGGGGACCTTAACCCAAAATAGGAGGGTGGTTTGGAGGTGATGTGCAATTTAACGCAATTTTATGTTATTTGGTTATATTGTGGGGACAATGATAGTTATAGGTGTTGATATGGTATCACACAACAACTATTAGGATTATTAGTTTAACTACCTAATTAAATCCCAATTATGTTAGTGCTAAGTCAACTTAATGTAATTGATTTTGTTTGAGCTTTGAATAGGTTCAAGTGTGAATGCAGTTTGAATTATTTCATGTTTATGATATAATTCCAAGTTGTGTTTTCAAATCACTTTTGGTGATTTGAGGTTTTAGAACACTCATAGATTGCTTATTGTAGGTTTTTTGTGTTTATGCCAAAAAAATCTTTGCACATGATTAATGTGTGGTTTTTCTCTTTGTGTTTTGGGCTTGGATTCTTGTATGTTTACAAGTGAATCATATTATGGTTTGGAGGTGATGCAATACTTAAAGTCATTTTATGTTATGAGGACAATGATAGTTGTAAACAACAATATGGTAGTGCATGACAACACCATGAATGCTCATGTACACTTCTTTAAATGTGATAAGTTTAGAAATTTCCCTAAGTTGATGTAGTCCATGAAGCATGCAAGCAATTGCCTTGTGTGAATAGATCTTCTATAAGTATCATTTCAACTTAGTTCTTCAACTTGTTTTTTTTGTGTATGTCATTAACATTGGATTCAATTCCATTGTTGATACTTGTTAGAATAATATCATCATTATGTGGACTTGAAAACATTGCTTTTCATGTTGAGATGTTAAAGGAATTGAGAATGAAGAGGTTGAATCAACCACTTGTTGATGCATGAAGCCATTGGGTGATTCTTGAATTTCCAAATTAAAAACTTTATTGAAGGGGCAACTTCACTATATGTTTTGTCAAATCTAACATGTATAGTAATTATCACTTTTCTAAACACTAGATCAAAACACCCAAAAGATTTAGTAGGAACATCATAACTTATAAACATACATACTTTTTGGTGATCTTAAATCTAATTTTGTTCAATTGTTATTATAAACATGGACATATGCAATGTAACCAAAGGTACATAAATTTGAGATATGTGAGGTTGTTTTTCATAGTATTATAGATAAGGAGGTATACTTTTGGTTTGTTTGCAATTGTTGGTGAATAATTCATGAAATATATGCCAACAGTTCAATCCACAAACTCTAAGTACTTGAGTTTTGAAAATGAAACTTCAAGCCTTGTTGATGATGATTCAAAATTTCCTTTCAAAAACTTTGTTTTGTTGAAGAATGTGCATTTGAATCAAATGTTGTTGTATTCCTTATTTTGGGCAATGGTCAATGAAAACTTGAAACACAAATTCTCCACCATGGTCATTTCAAAAAAAATGATTCCTTTACCAAATTTGTTTTCAAGGTCATTCCCTTGAATATTTTGAATTTGAACAAAATATCAAGTTTTTCCTTTGTAATGTAAATCCATGTGTACTTGTTGTAATCATTTATGAAAAAGGTGAAATATCACGATCATGAAAACAATGCAATTGGTTTTGGTCCACATAAATTGGTGTACATTAATTTATATTGTTGTTGAACTCAACTTGAACTACTTTTTGGAAATATATATATGTTGTGTTTCCCCATTAGATACAACATTTAGTATTAGGAGATTAAGTAGTCCAACAACAACCTAAATTGAAAAATTAGGTGATGAAGACATTGAAAATCCAACTGACCCATCCTTTGATGCCATAATTTGATGATTTTAGAAGTCTTAGTGATTGTCATGTGTGATTGAACATTAGGAAATGCTTTCATTTCCAATCTATAAAGATTATTTGAAAGATCTCTCAATCTTATGGCTATTAACTACCTTTGGTTCATTTTTGTGAACAATTACACATTTTATAAATTGAAAATGGTGACAAAACCTTTGCCAAATATAAATTTAAGGTTCAAATTCTTTAAGGTGTACCACCCATGATGAAGTAGAGATAGTCTTGGATGTAGTCCTTAATTTTACCTTATATTTTGATTAATTCACATACACATTACTGAACAAAAACTTGTCATATTTTGAAGCATGATAGTTTAAACCACTTTAAATTTAAAAACCCATTATCATCCACTTTGTGTCCATGTTGATGGTGAAAAAAAACTAATACTTTTTAAAAAAGGTGATGATGTGATAAAATTTGGGGTACACCTTAAAGAATTTGGACCTAACACCTAGAAAAATAGATTTTTAGTTAAACTAGAAATGTAAAAACATCATAGGCTTGCTTTATTGCACCATCGAACATTGTAAATTTTACAACTCCTTTTCCCTTGACAAAATGTTTATGGCCCCATATTGGATGCACATTTTCAATCCTTATCTAAATGATTAAACAAAATTTACAAAATAATAAATTCTTGTAATGTGTTTTATAGCACATGAATCTATGTACCGTCTTTGATGTTGATTTTAAACATTAAGTGGAGCAATAACTACATTCAATAATTGTATTTTCCATAGGGTTAAAGTCAATTGGTTTTTCATCATTTTTTTTTTCCAAACTTTAATTCATTTTGAATGGCATGAACATGTTGCCACCTTCTTGTGTTTTGTGAATCTCTTAGTGATTTGAACATTCTTGTTTGTCGAATGACCAATTTTGCCACAATTGTTGCACTATTCAATTTTTTTACATGAAAACCTCCTTGAAAGGAATTGTTGGAGTATATCCAAAAATCATTGTATTTACATTTTTTTAACCAGGCCATCAAATTCAATTTGGCACCTTCTAGTCCTTGGACAATACCTTACAATCACAAAAAATACATCACCATGTTATTTTACCTTCATCTTTTGTAATTGCTACCTTCCTATTGGGTATTTTATTATTGTAGCTACCTTCTTGCTAAGTTTATTTTTGTTGTAACAACTTTTTTGCTACAATTACGTTCTTGTTGCATGCATTTACCTTCCTACCATAACTATCTTCTTGTTGCAATTATCATCTTTAGTGACTAATTTTCAACAAGCATTTTAGAAAATGAAAGATAAAGAAAAAAACTTAATTAAATTAAAATCTACCTTATTCTACATCAAATTAATACTAAATATTCTTTTTTGCATCCAAGAAATCAAGGCAAAACACCACACAAAAAATGTGACACAACCTTGGACCAAAATCCATTGTATTTTTTTCCCCACAAATATAATCTTCTTCTCCAACTTCATACACACCAAATTTTCTTGAATCACACACATAGAATGGGAAAGAATAGATAATGAGGGAATGTGCTAAATTATAAGGTTTACGCACAAACAAATATTCTTGTATTAGAATTCTATTCTATAATTAATTTTCCAATTATTTTGTTATGAATGTAATTCATTAACGGTTCAAATAACATTTCCATTCCAAAATTATCTTTTCATTATATTGTGATGTGACGATCCAACTATCATTAGTTAACAATATTGAATATAAGGAACTATACTTCACCTTGACATGTTACGTTTGATGATTGTCATGGCTCTACATTTCAATTTAACTAATGTTTGAACATCTACAATTATACTTGTCTAGTTTGATTTTCTATTAAATTCTAAAAATCTCTCTATAAAATGCTTTTAATATGAATACACCAAACATTACAAATTTTTATTCCTTCCAATTTGTTATAATGTTTATCATCTTGGACCTTATGAAGGTCTTGATTTCTTAATATGAAATTGACTCATTATCCACAAATGAATCAATGCTACAGTTGATTCAAGTTATACTTACAACATTTTATATTAAAAAATTCATTAGTCTTCACCAAATCAAAAATAAACCTTAAAAAACTCCTCATTGGACAAATGGAACATTGCTCGCATTGAATCTCATTTTATTACTTACATTATCATATACTTTTGAAATTATTACTCAATTAAAGTCATTATGTGATTAGAGGACCATTTCAACACTCTTATTTTGATGCCATGAAAACTTTAATAACTAATATCAATATACATTGAACACACTCAAACAAGTAGTAGGTTCAAAATTTGTAGCATGCAAGTCACATGCATAATTAAATGAGTTTTGAAAAACTAGCATATTGTTTAATCACATCAAAATTAGGATTAATTTAGAAGGATCAAGAATAATTTAGAAAACAATATGAAACCATAGATCTCAAAGATTTTAGATCTAGGTAAGATTTGACATCAATTGGAAGGTGTGTCATTTTAACAATTGTTGCCCAAATCTTTCTACCTCTCCAAAGAGGACACACAACTCCTTAATCAAAAAGGTTGTAACCCATGTCTTATGTGTGTGAAAGAGAGATGAAATCAAATAAACCAAGGGGCATGTCATAAAACCTATACCATAGTTCCAAAGGTCATAATTTCAAAGGTTGTGAAATAATATTTCAAGGGCAGTCTATTTAACATAAGCAACATTTTGTTGTCATTGGCCTAAGATTACAAAACAACCACTAATCAACTCTACTTTAACACTTCCCAATGTCCACACTACCAAATAGCTACATTGTTTCATTACCTACATGACCTAACCACGAGGAAAAACCCATCAACCGTCCTTAGATGCAATACACACATATCTATCACCAACACAAGTAACAAACACAACCTAAGATTTAAGCCAACACAAAGTAAGCAAATAATGCTAAACCTTGTCAACCAAAATGTCAAATAGATAATGAAATGCTTGCATCAACCTTGGGGGTTCAAATAAAGACTACTAGGTACTAAAGAAGAAAGAACACGAAAACATATCACAAGTTGCTCCATGTTTTGTTGTGTCAAAAGGAGAACAAAAGGATATAGGTGATGCACATACTTGATATCCTTCATAGAAGCAAACTTGTTTCCTCCCTTGTTCCCTTTCGAGAGATTGCCAACAAACAAGTAGGAATGACCTTCATTGCAGGCACCACGACAAAGGACACAAAGTTGCTTATGATTACCTTGTGCTAGGTTGTTGTAGAGCCATAATGTTGTGAAGGCCAAGAAACATTAAAAGATTATTACAGTGAACACCAAATCCTAATTCTTCGTCCTACCATGGGTAGCTTCAGTAACAAAGATGTGTTAGGTGACATCCAATGGTTATTTTTGTTGCCATTTATACCCTAATGTCTCTTAAAGAATGACGGGATCCAATGGTTTTTTAAAGAATTTTTTATGCAACCAACATGGTGATCATCCCTAAGAAGATTTAGCCAAATTTGGCTATAAATCAAATATAAAATACAAAATTTTAATAATCTTGCTCTATTTTTGGCTACATACTTGAAAACCAAATATTAAAATATACTGATATTTACCCTTTTTTCCCTCATTTATGGTGATTGAAACCCTCAAAAGTCACTGCATTTTAAGATTTTAATTTTTCTTTTTAGTAAAATTTTGCTTTATAAAAATAAAAAGGCCTTCCAAGCCTTAGGCAAGGACTAGAAGTAAACACGTAGTGAGGCATGGGAAAGGTGATTTGAATAAGCACACTTATAATAAACATTTAGTGTATGTTAATGACCAAGAACAGGGTCATTCGGGGAATGAAGGCTTGGCATGGGCAATAGTACAGCGGACCAAATGCCCAAAATCACCCAATTTGAGGTCCTCACCCAACCTAAAAAATTGGTAGAATTCAACATTTGGAACGGATAGTTGTGATCGAATTTTACAAGAGAGGAGACACTGTAAGTTTAAGTGAGGTGTCTTTTGAAGGAAAAAACTTCAATGAGAATAAGGAGCCCTTCATATACACTTGGAATTGTTTTGCTACTTCTTTATGTAATTTAGAACTAGCTTAAAAGGTTATAATTTAATGCTTTAGAAATAAGTATTTAGTAATTTAATATTAGTTTATTAGGTCAGATTTTAACATTTAAAAAGTAAGTAAGAGTAGGCAAATGCCTTTAGATTGTATTTATTTAAAAGATCTGTTATAATTATTACCTAGTTAACTATTCCATTTATTTCCTTGTTCTATAATTTTTGCTTAGTTGCAATAGTAGTGCTTCATGGAATATAAGTTGTTATATATGAAGAAATTACAATAATGCAACCTGAATTTTAATTATAATTTTCCAAACTAAGTAAAAACAATGCAAATATTATGGCAGGGTTCTTGTAATTTACACTTTTATTTGGCTTTATGTCAGAAGGGAGGTACTACACAATGCCTATGTTTTTAATTTCCAATTTTGTGGTATAGCCAAGATTGTGATCTTCAATGAGCTGATTTGCCAAATTTGGCTATTAAAAATTATGGAAGGAATTTTTTTTAACATCCTTTTTGTTGGCTACCTACTTGAACCATGTATTAGAAATCTGGCAATTTTATAGATATTAAAAATTTTATTTTTGGTGATTTTGCTTCTCAAAAATTCATTAAATTTGTGATAGAAACTTACCAATATTTGTTTGCAACCGGGCAAGAATTGGCACACAAAAAGGGGTGACAGTGATGCAATTTCCATTTGGTGGGATATTTTGAGCATTCATCAAGTGTTATTATGAGCTTTGAGTTCATTTTTTGAGACTTTTTTTTGGAACATTTCCTATTTCAAGTATTGTTGGTTTGAATTCACCATTATGCAATCAGCTTATTTCTTTTCATAAACTTTACCTTTCAATTATATACACAATGTATTAACTGGAAATTCACATTTTAAAATACCTCTACATCAATAACCTACTCCAAGTTCCACTGTATGTAATGTTAGAAGAAAAATGTATTCATACAAATGACGAAGTAAGTAAAATCCCAACCCTTGGAGTGATAATTATACATTGGAAGTTCTTAACAACATTTTAAACTATTTTGTTAATGTAAAACAAGAAATTTTTGAAAATAATACAAAATTTACATTTAAAATGATGTTAAGTAAATGCTTTTGGGTAAAACATTGTTAATTAGAACATTTGATGTCAAATGAAGGTTCCACTTGATGTCAAATGACAATTCCTAGTTAATGTGACAGTTGCTTTGTGGCTATACATTAAAAATCTTTGAATCTCAAGTAATCTTTCACACCTACGCATCGATGTTTGGTAGACATTAGGGGAAGTGTTGAATCCTTCAATCAAGATTATTTAACAACTAAAAGGTTTTAGAATGTAATGGACATTAAAATCAAAGGCTCAAAATCAAATTTGATGTTCTTGAACAAGCTTTTAAGACTTACATTTTAATAAAAACACCAAGCACAAATTCACCTTGTGTGCTTGGTTTTAAAACAGAAGAATATCTAAAAATGGTGAACCTCAATAATCGACCGCATCACTTTGATTTCAACAACTATGACACCATTGCAAAAGACATAGAAAAATATTTTGCAATGTTTCCAAACATGGGAAATATGAGCTTGGCTGAATACAAAAGAAGAACAAGCACAATTTATGATATCAAAGAAATACATAGTTGTGAAGATCTCTCTCAAGGTAATAAAAATTGTAAGATTTGACCAAGTATTGCAACGTGCAAGATTATTTCAAAAAGTCAGAAATGCCATTTTAGAGATTCCAAGGAAAAACTGTATATTTCAAAATAATAATTCTTAACAAAACCATATGTGAACTTTGGTCAATGAACATTTGAAGTTGACAAACATGAATTAGAAAAAAGAAAATTGTGATTGCTCTATGTCCAGAAGATGCACCAGAATCAACGAAACCACTTCCATCAACTCCAATTTCACTTATATTGACACCACCACCACCTTTCCAAAACATTGAACATCCTCCTCAACCTTTGGCAATTAAGTTTGAATTGGAAACAAAACCAAGAAAAGCAGTTGATATTGTAATGTCACGATTGGCCAACATTTATGTGCCATTTCAACCCCCAATAGCTATTGAAGGCTCAGAGGATGTTTTAATCATTGTGAGGAAATCTCTTGTTAGCCAGGAAATTGAAAGGGTTTTGTGCCATTCCTACATTTTGAAAAAAAGTTGCAATGTTTATTATGAAATGCTCAATAAATATCAATATGATATGGAATTGCGAGAAGATTTTGACATTCATTTTGCCACTACTACAAGTTAGACATCTAACATGATCACATTTCCATTCATGTTGACAATTTCATCATATGGAAAAGGAAAGGTTTGGGTGCTAGAAATTCCACAACGTTTACAATGTGTCTTCAAATCTTAATCCATGGACTTGTCAATTAGGTCCATTTCTTAACAAATTGGACATTCTTACTTAAATTTTGTCAACTTCATTGAGTAATATAAGGAGCAAAAATGTTGAAGATTTCCAAGGGAAAGGCAACATGATGAGATGTGGGATGTTGTTTTTAATAATTAATTTGTTTAAAAACATATATCATGCAATGTGGTAATGAACCCCCAAAAAAAAATTGTTGAAATGCAGATGAAAATCATAGGAGGATGGGTGATGTTAGCAGAATGATTTACAAGGAATGTCAAATCCATCCAAAGCCTAATGTAATACCTATTGTCAATAGGAAAATTATCCAAAAACAACCAATGGAAACTCAAGACACCAAAGAAAGTTTGGATGAAATTGGAGTTGAAATTCTTGCTGCACCTTTGAGTAGAACAAGTTCATCAAGAAGACCATCAAATGTGTCAGTTGAAAAAAGACTACCAACTAAAGAAACAATTGATGATGTGGTCAAAGAGAAATTACCAAGAAAAGGCATGATTGATGATGTGGTGAAAGATAATGCTCCAGAAGAAGGGAACGAAACCAAAAAGTATTTTACAATTGAAAAAATTGTTGAAGATTATATTGATTATTTAGCACCAAGAAAAGACCAACGTATTTGCGAAAGTGAACTTATGGTAATTTTGACAGTGAAACAATCAATAGGAGGAGAACAAAATGTTGTAAAAAGCCAACTCAATGATGAAAACAACAAGATTGTAGTTGAAGATGATTGTTTTTCGGTAGGAACATTTCTAGCATGTTATTCACAACATGTCCCTAACTTGTGTTTTGTCTAGAGGGACTCTAGGTGAACCATAGGACTTCAAAGCCCAAAAATAACCAATTGATGACATCAAATGGTTTTTATCTTGGAAAATAGAAGATCCGAATTTTCAACTTGCATTTATTTAAAGTCAATTCTAAAAGCTACATGGTAAAACATGAAAGTCACAACTCATATGAATGTATGAAATAGCTATGATAAATAATTTCAAACATTTAGTGAAAGATGTGGGGTTTCAAAAAGGGTCACCCCTTTTGCTATTTGCTTTCAAAAGTTGGATTGTTTTATATCATTTTCATTGAAAGCTAAATGCTTGTTTATGGTTCTAAGTTGAGCCATGCATTGGGGGGAGGGGGGCTGAAATTATCACATTTTTGAATAAACATAACCTTTTTGAAAATATGGAAAAACATTTTTCAGCATCGTAAAAAGTTGACAAAGTTTTCTTTTCCATCTCCAAAGAGTTATGGGGAATGCTTTTTCCATTCACCACTTATAATCAATCATTTGTACTTCAATAAATCAAGGTTGCTCCCACAAGTTTTGATTTATTCCATTTGATCTAATTTTAACATACAATTAAAAGCTTTCAATTTTGAAATGGGTTGTGTAATATGTTCCAGTGCATTAAACCTCCAAAAAGAAAGTTTCCAATGAATATGAGGCGAGAACTGGATCTATGTTTGGACATTGAACCATGGGACCCATTAGAATATGAAGCTATACATTCAACACAAAAGGAGTTTATTGATTCAAAGGAAAAATTAACTACAAAAAACCCAGAATCAAAAGTAGGTGGATGCAAAGACAGAAAGCAAACCATGTCTGAAACGGTTGTCATCCCACCTCCAGTAGAAACATACACAATCATCAAGGGCGATTGGACATGCGCTACATTGCATCCAATTATGGAATATTTATATACAGAGAAATGCCATGTGCCATGTGAAGATGTTTGGCAATTGTGGGTGGCAGCTAATGATATTCTTTTAACTTCTCTCACAGAGTTAATTGTTCAACATCCCATCGTAGAATATCTTCGTTTGGCTCTCAAAACTGAGGCAAATCGGAGGTCTTTACTCAAGCTCACAATTGTTGCTGATTCAATATTAAACTCAAGTTAATGCACTACAAAATTGTTTTTTTTGACCTTCTTGAATTCTTTTTGTGTAGCTCATGCCATGACAAGGTTTGATTTGATAGAAGAATGTGGCAATAATGATACTTAAACATTTGCCATGTGTAGAAAGTTGAAGTCTTAATGTCACCAATGAATGAATGACACCTATATAAAAGTATATGATTTGTTGGATATTCATGATGTTGAAGATTCGTAAATATTATGGTTGGTGGTTAAATGTTTAGGTTACCGTGTATGAGACTGTGTAGGTCTCAAGAAGTTGCAAGTATTGTGCAAATCATTTGAATATGGAGGTGATGTTGATCGCATGCCATATACATTCACCCTACTTACCGCTCTCAAGGCAAACCAAAATATGTCATTCGTAGAAGAAGGCATGCATGTATTTTCAAACCTTACGGTATGATGTGATTAGAGCACCAATCGCAAATAAGGTGGAGCACCCATAGTTTTGGGTATAAGTATTACAACAGAAAGTGGAGTAAAATAAATCTAATTGAACTTTAACTATTTTGGAATTTGTACATGAAATTATTTTCATTATTTCCAAATTTTATTTTATTTTTTGTGAACGATATTACTGTTTCCCTGGGGCATGGCTGTTTTCAAAATAATAAAATAATCGCTCTACATATTGTATGGGGTCACTGGATTGCCCCCAATGCATCATAAATGCCCACTCCAGTTGATTGTTTATTGACATATCAAAAGAAAAGCCATATGGTAAACTTGCAAGAACTTCAAACTGTGTGATTTTTGGTCACTTAGAGGTAATGCAAGTTCATATTTTCAGACATTTCACTCTGATGTTGGTAGCCCTTTTCACTAGATGAAAAAAGTTTGCAGATTTATAGTGTTCACCAACAAGGTTTTGGATCCAATTAGGTGTGCATATTAAGGGTTCCTGAACTTGGGAAATTGTTATATGACGAGGATGCCAACCATGTTGAATACCTTAAATTTTCAAAAAAGCCTTGTGACCAACTTAGTGGCATGCATGCAAAAGTCAAAAGCCACTGGCAAGGTAGGAAGGTATGTTTACATACAACATTCGTATGCCTTCATTTCATGACTTTGAAATCCAAATGGTTCAACATTACACTTGCACAATGTAACAACACATCAAATAGTTCACAACTTCTTGTCAACTTCAACAAGTTTCAAAACCCACAAATGTTAGGTTTTACTAGGCTACTTGCAACTACAATAATAAGGAAAACAGTTGAGTTCTTTTGTGGTATTGATTTTTTGGCATTCAACTTTGAGGAAATTATGTTCTTCATTGGCAGAATATGGAACCATTCCTAGATGAAAATAGAAGGATGGCATGGTATATCACAATTTTTGGCCCAAACATTGCTGAAGAATGCTATAAGTTTTATGCTCACATGGTTGGCCTCACCATTCGCATTTCTGAACCTGAGACTTGTAGCTTGCATGTGGCCACCCCTCTTCTCAAGATGCCAATTCTATTGGAGGCCATTAAGAAAGTACAATCAATCTCAAAACCTTGTTTGGAAGCATGCATTACAACCATGAAGAGCTCTTAAAACTTTGTAGGAGAAAGGAAGGGCAGGTCTTGAGGCGGTTATGTATAGGAGAAGGGCTTGAGTACATGCCCTTCCATGATTTGAGATCTGTGCCCCAGGCGGGTGGGCCGAGGGAACGGGTCGAAAAAATCGAGGGAAGGGCCTATACTCAGGTTCTTTTCCTCCGTAAAGCACTGCCTCTATTTTTTCACTTCTTAGAAATAGTGACAGGCTGGCTGGCTGGTACATTCCGCTGGTCAGAAGATCCCAGTGGAGCCTGGGTGGTACCTTCCACCGCAGAATATCCCGCTTGCTGAAAACAGGTTTCTTCAGGCAGGTAATGGAGCTGAAAATACAAAGGAAAAATCCAGGCAGAGCTTTACGTGTAGGGTAACACACCTGAAGGGGCTGATGCTCCTGACAAATTCAGGCCAAACAAGTTTAAATGTGGCTAATTATTTAAAAGGATGAAAGAACCTTGCAATGGTGAATTTGGATCTGTGTCACAATTTGGCGAAATTTCACGCAAAGAAAGCTTGGTTGCATAGGAGGTGAAAAGAATTAGAAAGGAAAATCTTGAAAAGTTTATTTTTTCTATGGTCATCGTTTTGTTTGGCATCATGAAATGTGTGGTGTTTGGTGGAATTAGAGTTTTCCCAAAGAGCTTCACATCCAAGAGACAAGAGGCATGGATTTCTACATTGGTGGTGAAACACATGGCAATGCAATCACCTTGAGCGGACGACCTCACCTCATACTGCAAGCTGCAAAATCCATCCCAAAAGACATGGTGGGTCGGACATCGCTTCGATTCCAATCACCTTCCAAGACCACATTTGTGAAAGTGTTTTCCGTGACACAAAGCTTTGGAGTGGATCTCGAAAAGAACGCACTTTACCTTGTCAAGAACATGAAGAAACTGAAACTGGCATTAGAGTATTTCACCGATTTATCAGACACTGCATTCATTCCGTGGAATGTGCCTCGCGAGATCACAGAATTAGTCGTACCCAGCAAGCCATTTTAAGAGAGAATTGAACATGGACTTAGAGGGAACCAAAAATAAATAAATTGGTGTCCAAAAGGAAGCTTTTTTCTTTGTCTAAGTTTCCATCTTCCTTTGTAGGAGCTCATAGACTTGGAAAAGAACGCTCCACAAAACTTACACTTCTCTTTTGTTTTGAAATTTGAATCTGGTATCTTTGAATTTTCCTCCTCTCTTTAACCTAACTATTTTCATTATCCATCTTTTTGTTTTTCTCCCGGACCCTTCCTCCCTCCTTCCCTTCTCCTACTGAGCGTGAAAGGAAGCGAAAGTTGTTGTTTGTTGTTGTGCTCGATTGTTGCTTTGTTTGCTTGCGCTAGATCTTGGTTGAAAGTTCAATACAGTAGAATTGATTTAGCATTTCTTCGTGTTCTGGTCCTTTTATTTCTCCCCCTCTTTGAAAGCTTCAGGATTTTTAATATTTTATTATCAGTTTTAGTTTCTTTGGGGTAGGGTTTTGTCTGAGGGGAGATGGAGAAGGAGGACGCATCCACGGGCATGAAGCCCTTGTTCAATTTCCTGCACGCGGAACATGGTACTAGTAATAAGGCCGGCGGTGGTTGTGGTGCTGGACACAGCAGCTTCACGAGTGCAGCGACTGAGCCCTTGTTCGATTTTCGTAACGACGATTTGCTTCTGAGTTCCGAGTTTCAGCCGGGTATGGAGACTAGCAGGTCGACGGTGCAGCCAGACGATCTTGCGCGCCGCTCTTTGCCCCGGCCTCCTCTTGTATGCAGCCTGTGTCTTTCTCCTCCCTTTTCTTGCATAGAACGGCATAATTGTCCGTGATATAGCATTGTTGTTGTTGCTTATGTTGCTCAATTGGGCCCTCTTTGAGTTCCCGTCCAGCCCTGGGGGGGGCAGATGCCTTCAGAACTTGTGATCACTTCCTTCAGCTGGTCCTCTCTCTGTACTCTTCTCTGCATTCTTGGACGATTGGCCGGGTTTGGGTTAGGGTTCAAAAACATCTCCTACATAACGTTCTTGCTCAATATCAGCACTTTTGTGACAGAAACATTGTAGGTTTTTTTGAAGTTTTGACATCCATTTACTTTTCCACTGATGTTTGATCATTGGAACCATTTCCAGCCGTGAGAACAATTGTCTGCTCTCAAATGTAAGCATGTTAATCCCCCATTAGGTCAAAATTGACAAAGAGAAATCAGGCATTGAAAGGTTGTCAATTGATGTACTCTTAGTTCAGGTGGCTCAATTTGTCTCCAATTCTCTAGCTGTATAGATGCTAATGAAAATCTTGAATGTTTTTCTGACCTGAAACAGCAACTGAAGCAGGGTAGTCCATCAGTCAGGACAACACCCTGCAAGAGAATCTGTTGAATGGGCCACAGTGGTGGCAACAGTGGAATGGACAATGAAAAAGTATGCAGACAACTTGCTGCATGTGCTGGAGGGCATGAGTGGTCGTCTAACTCAGTTGGAGTTCAATAGCCAGCACATTGAATATACTGTGGGGGAACTCAAGGTGGAGTCAGCTGATAATCATGGTGCAGCTGATGGCAAGCTGAGATCCTTAGAGAACATGATCAGAGAGGTATTCCCATCCTCCTCCAATTCAGCCCTCAAACCAATTATGATCAGAGGACATTCTTCTAAGCCTTAGTGCACTATTGACTGCAAGCTAGCAATCTGGAAGCTAAAGGCACCAATAATACTGGTTTATAAGTATCATGAATGTATTGAGAAGGTTTTTATGAGTAGCACTATAACTGAGTTGAACTGGAGTTCATTGGCCAATTCAACCATATGGACAAGTATCATTGGTAAGGCATCTGAATCAATCCTGTGACTAGAGTTAAGTTGGCAAGTGGCTTCTTTACCTTAGTCTTGTTTTATGCTATCCAATATCATGATCCAATCTTCCTATTGTTTCCAGATATGCAACAGAAACTCAGGATGCATATGTTTGTATATGGATTTGTTTTGGGCGGATTACTATATACTCATCTACACCCACCATTGGGAGCTGATGAAGTCTTCATCAGTGGGGGATTCATGCCAGCTTGTCACTGCTATTCATGATGAATGTAATGGTCTGGCACTTTGTGAGAGACTCTCATAAGGTTATGATGGTACTCATTGTTGTGCTACATAAGTGTTGTTCTGGAATATTCTCTGCGATTTCATAGATATGGAGTATGTCTCAAATATGAGCTAATTGCTAGGACCATGGGTGGTAGGACGAAATTCTGAGACCCAAGTTGGAGCATAATTGAGACTCTGAAAAGGAAAGCTTGCTGTTGGCAGGTACAGCGAGGTGTACAGGTCTTGCGTGATAAGCAGGAGATTTCTGAGGAGCAACTGAAGCTTGCCAAGCTTCAGCTTGATAGTAACATGGGGGCACCTGTGAACTCAGCTGCGCCTGTCCAAGCTGTTATTGAATTGCAGCCATTGGCTCCCAAGCAAGTGGAGACGTCACTTGCCCTTGCTCTACCATCCTCAGGACAGCAATCTGATCCTGCTATCTACCATCTTCAACAGGTACAGCATCAACATCAGCTACAACTCCAGCAACAGCAGTTGCAGACTCCACAGATGTCTATGTCACCTACCCAACAACACGTGCCTCAACAACAGCAACCTCAATTACAGCCTCAGACCCAGCAGCTAAATGTTGTCTTGATGACTCAGCAGCAAGTACATCAGCAACTTGCACCTCAGCATCCTCAGCAGTTCCAAATACAAGCCATGCCACCAAGGTCACAGCCAGAGCCTCAATATCAACCTCGAACTTTGCAGCAAGCACCCCCATCCCAACCTCAGCAGCTTGCACATCAGATCCCTCAACAGCAAGCCAATCAACAAACCCAACTTCAGCTTCAGCTCCAGTACCAGCAGCTGCAGCAGCAGTCAGGACAACCTGATTCTCAACACCAGCCACAACAGCTGCGGCCTCCAATGCAAGCCTCTCACCGATCCCAGCTTCAGCATCAGCAGCCACAACAGTCAGAGATTCAGTATCAGCAGATTCAGACCAAGCATCAGCCACAGCCACAGCTGTTTTATAATCAACAACAATCAGGAGTACCACCTCTGATGCAACAACAGTATGGAAATGTTCAGTCAGAGATTCCAAGCTACAGCCCACAGCCTCCAGCAAAGTATAGTCCAGAACAGCCTCCAGCAAACTTGCCTGAAGGCTATGGAAACAGACCTTTCCCACAGCCTCTACCTCAAATACAACAACAGTCTGCAAACTTGTTGACAGCTCAGATGTATGATCCCTCTTGCAACAACAGAGGTGGGCAGTTGGCACTTCCACCTGCCTATCATCCTGGTCAGACCTCCCCTGTTTATGAAACCTATGCACCCTTTGGGTACCGGATGCCATCACCAAGTGCTAACCCCTTAGCACCTACTGCTGGAACAGGTGGCTACCCACAGTTGCCTACTGCCCATCTTGTAAGCAATAACAATAATAGCAATAGCACTAGCACTAGCAATATGGGTTCCTTGTCAGGTACTCCTGTATTATCAACAAATCAGGTGGCCATCAATGAAATAATCACTAAAGTTGCAAGCATGGGATTCTCCAAAGATCAAGTCCACACAATTATAAGGAAGCTGATGGAGAATCGGCAGTCAGTTGATTTCAACATTGTGCTTGATGAATTGATGAAGGGTGGTGGGGGTGGCTATCGATGAAGTAATCATTAAAGTTGCAAGCATGGGATTCTCCAAAGAACAATTCAAGGCAGTATAAGGAAGTTGATGGAAGCAGTTGGTTGACCTCAACATTGCAATGGAGGAATCGAGGAATAATGGTTGGAATGCTGGTGAGCTTCAACCCTAGAATGCAAGTTTCAAAGACCAGGAGTTCCTGGAGTTCCTGTGGTGAAGTGCCAGAATGTATTTCTTCCCATCATTTGCAACTTATCAGTTTGTACATAAACAATATAGGTAATATCTCTATCCAATTTCAGTGCATACATGTGGTGCTCCTCCTTTGGATGTGGTGCAAAATTGCAGATATAAGGGCTATACACTTGTCAGTGGTTGTACATACTTTATAATGTGAAGTTTGCAAATGCACATTTGCATCCAGATTCCTTTTATTGCAGGGGTATCTGTGAATGTTAGGTCCATGCATTTTAGTTTGAGAAGATGACCGTTGGTGAAATGTAGTCTGTATGCCAGCTTTGAAATAAAGTATTCATATGCAATTTCACCAATTCTCGATAATATCATAGTACAATAACCAGTACATCAAGTATTGCTTTTAAAAAACATTGCTTGAAATCCTAGTGGTTTTAGCTAGTTTGTGTAGGCCTGAAACAAATCTAATGGGATATAACCTGACTTGGAATTGATATGGTTTTCACCATCTGATGACTTTAATATTTTGAGCTTAGGGTTTCTGTATTGATCACATGAAAATGTTTTTGATTGCCCAAAATAAAGGGCTGGAGGTCTTGAGAGAGTGATAAGTTGTTGGGTAGAGAGTTGGGGAGGGCCTAGAGGGTAGGCACTAAACATGTGTGCAAGCAGTTAAATGCAGTTGAGTCTCCAACACATGTTTGTGCATGCCCACTAGGAAAAAATTCCTCAACTTTTTTGCATGCAGCCAACTTGATGATCATACAGTAAATTTAGCTTGAAATTGAATGTATTTCAACTAAGGACATGTGATGCAATGGTTTAGCACTGATCTGGTTATTGGAAGGAGTGAATGTTCAAATCTACAGAGATTTTTTAATGACAAATTGGAGGTTGAATTCAATGTGGTTACCTGATAAATTATTCATCTTCCAATCTAACCAATTTCTTTTGATGTTAGTTGTGCCAGATAGCTTTAAACTTTTGGGAAGGAAAGTTGGGACCATGGATGAAATTGGAGTTAGTTGGAAAAGTTGGACAATAAATGAATAAGGGGAACTTGAACAATGGATGAAAATGGAATTAGTTGAAAAAGTTGGACAATAAATCAATCAAGGGAAGTTGGACAATGGATGCCCAACTTGGAAGTTGAAAAAATGAAAGTCAAAAACTGCAATCCAAGATAATTGGACAAACAATGGACTTAAGGAAACGAAACAATGAGTGAACTTGTGAATTTGCTGAGGTTAGAGAACAAATGAATTTGGTGGTGTGAAACAATGGATGAACTGATGGAAGTGAAATATTGTATAAAACTGAAGAATTTGGCAAACGAATGAACTTGGGGTAGCAGACAATGGATGGACACAGGAAAGCTGGACAATAGATTGTCGCAAGGATGATGAACAATAGATGAAGTCAAAAAGCTGGGAAAGATGGAACTTGTATTCAAGTTTTGAACTTTCATGGATTTATATATTGTCTGATTTTTTCAACTTTTTCACCTAAATCCCATTTTCATCCATTGTGCAATTTTCCAAAAATTTCAAAGCATTTTATGCAAGTTGACATCTGAGAAAGTTGATCACTGAAAGCTTGAAAAAATGAATAAGCAATGAAATTATTTCCAATCTTGTTCCTTTTCCCCAAGGATGAATCCTAAATCACTTGACCCCATCTCCTTCATTGAAAGAAATTCAATTTTACATAGCATGCAAATGAGTTAATTTTAACATAAGTCACATTAAAAAAACTTGGGCTCCCCACTGTTTCGCACTACCAATTACAATCAACCATTTTTTTGCCCTTTATTTTCTCATGTGGTTTTCAATAATTCATCATCATTTATCAATGTCCAATTTAATTTGAATTAATATAAATATCATGGACATGAAGAGGAACACATTAATTTGTCTTTTCATATCCATGTAGGAGGGGAGAGCGAAAAGGAGTGAGAGAATTATAAAGATAAGAGGTTATGATTAGGGAAAAGGTACGGTAGTTAGGATTTGAATTGAGGTAGTTGTTTTTTGAATGTCTATGGAAAATTATATAAAAATTTATGCAAAATCTATTCCAAGGACAATTGTACAAAAGATTATGCAAAATCACCCATATATGCCAAATCCTCAAAATTTCTCATCACTGAAATTTAGGGAAATTTTTCATGTTAGCAACCTTATCCTCTACCAGCACTGACTCTGTCTCCAGTTTAAATTTGTTGCACCTCGTTAGTACTTGTCAACCTAAAGGGCCACAGTGAATGTTGTTTACTACAAAAGGAGTTCTGTGACAATAAGGACCAGGCAACCAAGAGGGTGCTGTGAGACCAATTTGAATTTGCAGTACCTGTTTCTCAACCAAGAGTTTCTGCTGTTCACTGCAACAAGCATTGTGACAACATGCACTAGGTAACCAGCAAGAGTGCACCGGTTCCCAACACAAGTTCTGTGACAATATGGAGCAAACAGCAAAGAGGGTGCTGGTTGCAGGGATTAATCAAGGTGCAAGAGCACCAAGACTATTTCCCACAACCAGCAACCTCTTGCCAATTACCAGACATAACCAGCTACCCTTACATTCATAACCTGCTCAATGGAAGTAGATCACTTTTCCTCAGTACACAGCCTGAAATACTTCAATATGTGATATAACTGCAGCATGGAGGTCCAATCAGGAAAAGACTCGTGTGCATGTCAGCAGCTAGAGCTGGTTATAGTGTGTGGTATAAGAACAATCTAGACATTACAATATAGGGATATATGAGTATATTACAGATTCCTGTTGACAAATAACCCATCTCACTAGTAGGTGCATTCAGCATATTTCCTATGCAGAGAGCAGACTGACTTACCAGAAGATAATTTATTTCCTTGTGAAATGGCAAATTGTACTATGGCACAGATGTTGCGAAGTTGCAAATTGGTTAGTAGTCTTTGAACAGATTTCATCACCACAGTCCACAAATCTTACATAATAGGGAACTGTTTTACTAGATGGGTATTTGCTTTGATTAAATGGCATTATATCTTGTATAGCTACAAGGTGCCACAATAATACATGAACTTTCAAAACAGCTATTTAAAGCCAGGACACATCCAAGCTGCTCAATGAGCAGCAACCCAGAAACTATCATGTAGTAGTAAACAACTTACTCACACTAAACATTTCTACATAAGCTTTTGCTTTTGCCCAATTCCATTGATGTTGGCCATATATTTCCAATGACACCGCAACTATAGCAAGAATCAAACTAGAAAGCTTGGTAGCAGAAGTACCTTGCCTCCTCAAGTACTGAACATATCACTCCAAACCTGATCTGGGACTAGCAAAACATTTGAGATGCAACTCGATGAAGGTAGGAGAGGTGACCCAATTCTGACAAATGCCCTTCTGGTAAGATAAAAGATCAACCACCCTTATTCACAGTTTTTGCATCAGAAAAGTCTCTTTAAATGTGTATACACAGAGAAAACTTAGAAGCCTTTCCCTAGAATAAACACACCAGGCACATATTCCACCTGTACATCATGTTTCCCTGATGGATTGCTGTTGGATCGGCATAGAAGATGTACTGAGTGCCCTTCGCTTTTCTTGTTCCCTCTGAATCAAAGCTTCAGCCTCTCTCAGCGACTTTTGTTGTTTCTGCTCTTCTTGTTGTGCTGCCAGCTTGATTGCTGATGCAAATGTGAAGATAGATTTTGCAGCCTTCAGCCTGTTCTCCACAACCACAGTGATGCATGGGAGTCAAACTCATCATTCCAAATTCACAGTCAGTCAGTCTCAGTTAGTCTCAGAGTTATCAATTATTAACCTCTATGCATATGAAAAATTGAAGTGAAAGGGAGGTTGTAAATTGTCAACAGATTCACTCATGTCAATGTCCAATTTCTTTTAGTTGCAAAAAGATCTGCAGAATGCATAGGATGCAAGTCTATGGTTTCCAGGAACAATATACCCAACAAAATTGTTGATGCAGTACAGCTTATAAGCAGAAATGCATCTTGGAAACATAAAGTCCCAAACTTTTGGCAGGAATAAGGGTGAGTAAACAAATTGTGACTTACTGTGTATCACTATATTGGCCTGATGTCTCATAGCCTATTTTCACTACTCGTCCCACAAGTTCTCTGCACATTCTTTCAAATTCTTGCCAATTTCCTCCATACTCCTGCAAAGTTACCCACAAATTAACTTCAAGAATTATTGGGGTCGGTATCATGCATAATTCAGCATCCCACAATGAGGCAAGTCCAGGAGGCAGAGACAATGAAAGCCAGACCTCTGAACAGATGAGTATTGCATAGTAAAGGTCATGCACCAAAGAATCACGGTCATAGTGATCCTTTCCCATCTTTGACATGTTCATGTATTCTTGCAGACCCTGTAGAATGGAGCCCTTTTGAAACTCTCCATACTTCAGTGATTCCTCACTCATTGCACCTCCCAACACTATAACTGCATCCAGAGGAACACTACTCTTCTCTGCATCTGTCTGTGCACATTCAGTACATAGAGCTTAGAATCCCAATACTGCTGCTTAAGCGACCCTGCGCAGAGAACTTGAAAAGACAATCAGGCATCTTCACACTCAGAAACTAGTCATAAACTGAAGGCTATTGTCTTTCCAGTCTACCATTTTGCAAAGACTTGCCTCATAGAAGTGACAACTTGGGAGATAAATCAATCTCTACCCTTACAATAACCTCATGCAAATGATCTCCACAACGTACCAGTCTTTTTGCAGCTTGTTGGGAGACAGCAGTGATTTCACTGTTGTAGCCTGCCAGTGACAGATAGTCCAGTCTTTGCATTGCTGCCATCCCACCACACTCACAAATGTAAGTGCCTCAACAACTTGCAATCCACAGCATGGAATATTACCCACACAAGATGCAGCCATATGAACAAATGACAATGAATATTCATACGAATTTTACGAGTCCTAAGTTCTGTACAGTGCTGCTACTGCCACCCAGTTCTCAATTACCCCCAAGATCTACACCACTCAATTCTCAAACTGCTCTTAAACCCTTTGAGTGAATCAACATGCCCAGTTCCACATGTCTACTTCTTGAGCATCAAACCCTATGAGTTCAAACACTGCTACATGCATGATATGTACTCATAAAGGTCAACAACAGCCCTCTAATCAATCAATAACCTATGCTTTTCTGCATCCTTGCAAATGCTGAATTGGAGCAACATGAGCCATGCTACCATGAACGTCACAAATCCTCTTTGTCATCATCTGTGAGAACATGTCAGTTTGAAAAGAGATTCATAGAGTAAAGAAAACCAAGGATAGGCAAGCTGTGATGATGAGATGCTGACTGACTATCTATTGTTCCTGTAACAAACAAGGATCCCTGTGGATAATCTGTTCGGTGCCAGTTCATATCAACCCTGTGCAATCTGCAGCTGGTTCTTCTTAACATTATGTGGAACATCCATGAGTGCACTTGACTCGAGAGAACCAAGGGTGATTTTAGAGAGCTCTGCATGAACCACAATAACTTGTTCAGACAACAAATATCTCCAGAGCCTCAGACTAGATCTCTATTGCAAGTTGGAAATCCTCACCTGCGAAGAGAAGCTCTCGGGGATGCACGCCCTTGTTCTTCAATCCTGAGACCACATCGGCCTCATGCTTGGTGGCGTAGCTCTTCTTCATCTTGCTGAGTCCACTGGAGAGCACCGCCATCCCACTCTTGGAGGCCGTCATCATTTTACCAAACCCCTTCCACGCCATCGCTCCCGTGTCCGTCGCCATCCCCCCCCCCACACCAACACAAACACCAACCTCTCTC
>Ga0116231_10003535_pt1 | contig 32396 bp, 10 predicted proteins | sample S1TSphgellanicum_2_FD_89695 | JGI IMG/M metagenome (GOLD analysis project Ga0116231, IMG submission 89695) | Host-associated microbial communities from peat moss isolated from Minnesota, USA - S1T2_Fd - Sphagnum magellanicum MG | ecosystem: Host-associated > Plants > Peat moss > Unclassified... | reverse complement strand
GTGCTTACAATCCTTACCTACCTACATATTTAGGTAAAAAAATAAGTAGGTAGGTTCTACCTTCTTAGGCTAAATACCTACTCACATAGGTAGGTACTTAAGTAGGTAGGTACATAGGCTGACCTAGATGGGTAGGTCAAACTAGGTACCTACCTAACTAAATAAACAAGTAGGTTGGGGAGGTAAGTATTTTAGAATTGTGCATTATTTGTTTTTTTGTTTTGGGTTGAGCCTTTTGATTAGCTCATCCCATGTGCACAAATTTTTTAATGTGAAATTGGATGTGCACACCCCACCTTGTTTATATAATGTTCAAAATAGGATTAAAGAACAAACAATATGGGATAACTTTTGAAGTTACAACTTCCTTACAAACTAAGTTATAATTCTAAAACTTTCTTCATGCCTTACTTTCTTAGTTTTTAGACTTTTAAACAATTCAAGTACTAGATAATTAGATAATCATTTAATTAATATTGATTAAATTTACATATATTTAAATTATAAACTATACATTACAAATATTTAGTATTCATTATCAATTACTTAAATAAGCAATAACTTCTTAATATTTAACAAACTAACTATCTAGTTACTCACAAGTTATTAATACATAATTCATAAATAATAAAATAAAATAAAATAATTAAAAATATTTTACTTCTTTTAAAAATCTGATTGAATTATATATAACATAATTAAAACTAATTTAATCACTATAATTTTAAAATTAGATATTTTAAATATTTGTTTTAAAATTATAAATAATGAACTAACAATTGATATTAGAAAGTAGATTCTTACACAAATTTTTAAAAAATTATTATTCAACCAATTACATTATTTAATGTATAATTACATTTATTGTTGTAAAAATTATTATAGGTCAAGTAATTTTTTTCTCTTGGTAATTATTAACTACAAATACAATAATTTGTTAAACATAACATTAATTTTCATAATTACTGTAAAATTATTATAAAATATTTATCATAGATGATGAATCACAAATTTTTTAAAGATAATATTATTATATAATAATTTGTGAAATTAAAATCAATAAAATAATTATTTTAACTACATTATAATTTTTCCAAATTTTTAATTCAGGTTTGAAGTTATAAATTAAAGAGTGTGAATAATTATGTTCAATTAGAAAATAATTATGCACATACTAATTAATTATTATCTAAAGCAATTACAATTATTTTAAAGTAATGTCACATTAATTTAATTAATTAATTTCTTCTAATATGCAAATCTATGTTATAACAATAATTATTTATTGTCACTTAGATTTAATAAACATAATCATTTATAATTATTTGTAAAGTGATTTATTATGGATAACACTAGTAGAAAAAACCCTTGAAACTCAATCAATAATTATTTCAATTAAAATATAAATTTAAAATTCCAAAAAAAAATCAAAATTAAAATATAAATTTTTATATCAAATTTTCTTGAAGTTAAATAAAAAATTCCAGAATTGAAATGTCAATTTTAAAATTCATTTAATAATATTCAAAATTAAAATGTCCATTTTAAGACTCAATTAATAATTTTCTGAATTGAAATATTAATTTTGATAATCTAAAATAATAATTTGGAATTCAAATTTCAACTTTCAAGTCAAATAATTTCTTAAAATTTAAATTCAAAACTTCAGAATTCAAATATCAAATTTCAAGTTCAAATAAAAATATTTAAAATCAAGTTGCTGATTTTTAGACTCAATAAAGTTTTTTAAATTGAAATAATAATTTTTAGATTCGAAAATAATAATTTAGAATTCAAATATCAATTTTTGGATCAAATTTTTTTTTGAATTTAAATAACAATTTTTTGAATTGAAATGTCAATTTTCATATTCAAATAACAATATTCACAATTGAAATGTCCATTTTAAGACTCAATTACTAATTAATTTTTTTCAAACTTGAAGTATTAATTCTGAGAATCCAAAATAATAATTTGGAATTTAAATTTCAGGTTCGAATCAAATGATTATTTAAAATTTAAATGCAAAATTCTCAGAGCTGAAATATAAATTTTCATATTCATATTAAAATATTCAAAATTAAAACGTCCATTTTTATGATCAATTAATAATTTTTTGAATTGAAATACTAATTTTTGGATTCAAAAATATTAATTTAGAATTTAAAATCAATTTTTAGATCGAATAAGTCTTTTTGAATTTAAATTGAAAATATCATATTCAAATAAAAAATTTAAAATTCAAATAACATTTTAAACAATTGGAAGAACAATTTTCAAACTTGAATAAAAAAAATTCAAAGTTCAAATATTAATTTTGAGATTCATTATATGAACAATATACATACGTATTCATATTTTATATATATATATATATATATAATTTGAATACATACATTAAAATACACCCTTATGTCATTGTAGGATACCTTTAGGATGCAACTAATTTGGTGAGTATTGCGACTAATGGGACATATCAACCTATTAATGGATGAAAATAAATGTAAAATTGATGCAACCAATACGATGAAATTTTCTAATAGTTGCATTATAGTTGTGAAAATGACCAAAATAGTTGAAAGTTGGTCTTGTAGTTGCAAATATTCCCAAATCTAATTGTAAACGACTACAAGTCGCATGTAGTCGTAAATGGAATGGTTACATTTTGGCTGTTTTCTACTAGTGATAATATACATGATATAAAATCAATTTGTACTCAAAATGTATTTATATCGAAAATGTAATGTTAAATGAGATACACGAAATACAAAATTTAATGTTATAAACCAACACAAAAACAACACGTGTGTCATGTGTAGTCCTTGGAAAAAGACTTTTACCTTGGCACCCTTGGTTCTTTTGACCATGTTTTCACCTATTGGCCCTAAATTAGCCTAACCCAATTTTGGTTAAACCTAGGTAGGTTGGCTAAGGAGGTTTTGGGGTTAATCTTAAGTTTAAGGGGGGTAGGTTAGGGCATGTGACCTTATCCCAATAGGATTTGAGGGGTGGGTGGCTTGGTTAAAATAAAAGGGGAATAGGTTGGCCGGATTATGATAAGGAAGGAAGTTGGTTGGCCATATTAGGATAAGGTTGGATTACTTTATCCTTGTTCGAATTTGGTTAAACCTATTGGATAAAGAGGTATGGATGGGGGGGATGTTCCCCGTTAGCTTTTAGCAATCAGGGTTAGGGCAAGATAGTAGTAGTGGTCCCTCCATGGAGTTGAGAGGAAGAATTGTTGACCTTCTTTTCTTCTTCCTGAGTTATGAACATGGGCTTAAGGGGGTGTGAAGAAAGAGGAGTGATAATGATGGTTGTAAAGATGGAGAGGAGATTTTGGCACATCATGAGAAGGCAAGGTAACACTATGCCAAAATGTGGTTTCTATGACTAGGACATGTTGCAACTATTGCCCAAAATAGTCATGTAGTTGTAAGTGGATTTGAGTTGTACTCATTTTTACGACTATAGTCATAATTATGAGTTTGTGATTACAAATATGACTATGATTACAACTAGAGGTAATTATGAGTATAAATATGATTACTTGACTAATGTAACCATATTAAAATAATTACTTGACCTTGTTTTAGCAAGTTTAAAAAAAAACACTAAAATACATATCAACATGGTCAAATTTGTATTGGAAGTCTAATTTAGCTTAATTTAATCTAATTTAAATAATTCCTAATTTAATGTATTTAAACCTAGTTTAGTATGAATCAAACTAAACCTAGTTTAATTTAAATTAATATATTTTAACATAATCCAATCCTAGTTTAACCCACTTAAGGCTAATTCACCTTAAGTAGCCTATATAGATTATCTTAAATAACTTAAATTATTATAAATAATCTTATAGTTTAACTTAATGTAACATATTTTAACATATGTAAGTTAATTTAGTTTAGTTTAACTAAATTTAGATTAATTAACTCAATTTTGTTTGGTTGGCTTCAATTCCAAGAAAATACATTAAAAAACATTATTTGCCAAAAAATTTCAAATTTAGCCAAGTTTAATTGACCATGTTTAGCCTAAATGCTTTCATCTAACTTCATTTCACCAATTAAAAATAAATTTAACTTCAATATCGAAGTTTAACCTAAATGTTTTAATTTGTCCAAGTTTAGCTTAATTTATTAAAATTTAGCCGAATATATAACCAAATTTAACTTTATTTTTTTAGGTTTAGCAAAATCAATTCAATTTCAACAAAAAAATCAAATTTAAATAAAATTTTGCTAGGTTTAACCAAAATCATTTAGTTAAAAAAAATTATTTTCATTTAACCAAGCTTAACCAAGTTTTAGCCAAATTTATCATAATATTAAAAAATTTATCCTATTTTAGCCAAAATAACCTACTTTACCTTCATTTATATTACTTTAACCAAAATTAAACAAAATTAATGAACTTTAATTTTAGTCTAGCCAAGTTTAATTTAAATATCCTATTTTAATCACAAAAATAACATAATTCAATAAATTTTATGCTATTTAAACCAAATTTGACACAATTTTACAAATTTTTCCATGGGTTTAGGATTCATGAATTTACAACAGATTAAATTTTTATATATAATGACCTTTTAGAAAAATATGATTAAATATTATATATATATATATATATAATTTTAACTTTATTACAATATTTTTTGTATTATGTATATATTTAAAACATATTTAATACAATATATATACATACATATGCACGTTATAACATGCATATGTATGTGTATATATTGTATTAAATATGTAGATTTCAATAAATTATAAAATTATAAAAAATTGAAATAATAAAAAACCAATAAAATTATAATTTTATGTGAAGTGGTTGGATTATAATAAAACTAATTTCTTTTTTTCTTCTAAATATCAATTCTATTAATTAACTCACAATATATTAAAAATAAATGTTAAATTTGAATTAATATATGATTATTAAAATAAATGATATTGAAAATTAAATATTCATATATAAAGTATAAATATTGAATATATGTATATATATGTATACGTATATTATAATACGCATATATTATATACATATTATATATTAATAATATCATATTATATTCATATTTCAGAATTTAAAAATAAATTGAAATATTCAATTTTAAATATTCAAATTAAGCATATATTTATTAAATTTTATCATGTATTGAAACATCACAAATATGTTAAAATTTTAAAAATTCAAAAGTGATTTTCTATGTACAAAATTTTTTATTTGAATTTTTAGTTGGTCCACATATGTAGATTGTGCTCCAAAGTTTAATAATCCATATTCATATGTTCAATTGATTAAGTATTGGAAAAAAAATTAAATTTTAAACATTGGAACATGATAAAGTTTTTATGTGACAATATTGTATCACATGTGATGTGGTAGGTTGATGGCAAAGGCCTTGGACCAATTCAGGGAGGTCTTAGGATCAATACATGCTGACCAATTTGACCACGTTGACTATAGTCAACTTTGACCATTGGTATGATAATGACATATGTTGATTACGTTGACGAATGGTATGTATAATAATGTGTAATACAACAATGTTTTATACAATTATATATATGATTATACGATTTGTGTACAAACCATATGTATATGATATATAAATAAACAAAAGTTAAATTAAATGAATAAATATTTTGTAAAATAAATATACATAATTTTATTATATACACAAATTTATTATATATATTTATATATATAATATTTTGTAGTCATAGGTGTGATTGCAATGGTGGTTATGACTATGACCATCTTAGCGACTAATGACATTTACAACGTGGTCATTTGGATTACAAAGTCATGCAGTCACAATTAGTCGCAAATGGCATTTATGACTAGTTTTGTAGTTGTAAATGTAGTCGTAGATGCCATGTTTTGTTGTTGTGTAAGTGAAGGGGTGAGGAGGTTACAACATCATGAAGGAGCTAATTTCTCAAAGGCAATCAAATCAACAATCACCTTAGAGAATGGAAGCAAGATCATCAAATGGTGGGTTGGTGGTTATTCAATGGAGGTGTTCATGAGCATGGTGATTGGAAGTGAATGGGGATAAATCAAGAGGAGGCACCTTGACTTGGCTGATGTAAGAATAAAGGAATAGAAAAGAGGAGAGAGCTAGGAATGTTGGTTGTGAGAACTAGGAACAAAAAAGTAATGATCAGCCCTTTTGTGAAAGCAAGAGAACCAAGGAGTTGAGAGGAAGGTTGTCCAATAGAAGTGGAGTGGAAAGGAGACTTTTTTTAGGGTGTGTTAGAAAGTTCTGGAGGTATAGGTAGTTGGGAGGTAAGATTGTAGTGGATAAAAATATTAAAAACAAGCTATTGAATGAGCTATAGCTTGAGCCTAAAGCTTAGAATTCGAACTTAGGATGGTAAAATGTATTTTCCCTTATACACATGTAAGTAAAACCCAAGAATTGAATCACAAAATGAATGTTGTATCAATAAACTTAGAAACAAATATGGGGATGAATGTAAGCATTCATCTTCCTCATTATGGATGAATGTTTTTTTTCATTCATCTAATGTATGGATGAAAAAATTGCATTTACATATTTTCAATAAATTAAACCTCCATCAGAATTATGGACGAATGTTTTATTTTATCATTAAATTTTTATGGATAATTTTTTTTCCATAATTTTAATTAATTAAAGCTTCCTGAAACACAATTTAATTCTATGTGATATAACATTTGTTGAATAATATAATGTAAATCCCATTATAGACATATTTTATGGCTATGGTTTAAAATGTTGATATTTTCAAAATGTTTTAACTATATTACTATTATTATGCTAACGTCTACCCCATGGTCATTATTTTTAAAAATAAAAAATAAAAAATCTAGGAAAATTGACCTAACATCATTGACAATAGTGGGTTTTTTCTTCCCCCTCATGTAAAGGTGTCACAATTTTTTTCAAACTTATTTATAAGTGTTGTTGACAACAATGGGTTTTTTTTTTTCATTCTTTGTCAAGGGTGCCATGATTTTCTTCAAATTTAACCAATGTTGTTAACAATAATGCGTTTTGAATATTTTAGATTCCTTTGAATTACATAATGTCATTGGTGATAGTGGGTTTTTGAAATAAACAAAAATTCAGTTTTGAGCACCTTAATTAGGTTTCTTCAAACAACCTACTATCATAGATGACAATGGAGTTTTTTTTTTCATTATTTGTCAAGGGGGCCATGATTTTTTTCAAATTTAACCAATGTTGTTAACAACAATGGGTTTTAAGTGTTTTAAACATCTTTAAACTACGTAATGTCGTTGGTGATTATGGGTTTTTGAAATAAACAAAAATTTAGTTTTGGGCACCTTAATTAACTTTCTTCAAACAACCTATTATCATAGATGACAATGAGGTTTTTTTTAATAATTATTTATTTTCAAGGCACCCCAATTTTCCACGAAGTAAATATATAATGTTGTTGACAACAATTGGATGGGGAGGGCGGGGGGTGACACTCATACCATGACAATATTTCTTGAATTGCTTAACATTGTTCCTGATTTTTTAAACAAATTTTTAAAAAATTATTTTGGTCCCATCATCATATTTTTCCTTACTATCATAATTTCATTATACATCATTATTAAATGACATTCAAGTTTGAAATATTAATATGGACAACAAATGAAGATGGATATAAATAATTTTTTGAATTTATTTATCTTCCAATCATGGATGAATTTCATCTAATGATTTATTTATTTAATCCAAATCATAAATGAAATCCATCCATATGAAATCATTCATTTATGGACATATTCATCCATGTAGGTGGATTAAATCACATTAAGTTTTAAGTTCCAAGCTCAAAGCTTCAAGTTCATGCATTATGTTCATGCATAAGCCATCTTTGAAAGTAATATAAAGATAATGTTAGGGTTTAATGAGGAGAAAGGAATGGGAGATTTGGGTTTGAAACAAAATTGCATTGTAGCCATTTCGACTTGGAGGTGTGACACTTGTTTTTTTGTAAAGACTTGTTGTAATTTTGATTTGATGATGCTTGTATGAGGTTGCCCTGGTTTAGGGTTGTAACTAGTTAAGTGCAAAGAGAAGGGAGTGGTAGAGAAGGGTAGGATTATTGTCTACAATAGACATGGGAAAATGATATAACCAAGAAAGCAAGGAAAAAAAGTTGTTAGAAGGAGAGATAAAATAGTTATCTACAACATACAAGGGAAAAGGATATAACCAAGAAAGCAAGGAAAGAAAGTTTTAAAAGGAGAAACCTAGGATAGATGTTTACAGCAAACATGGGAAAAAGATATAACTAAAAAAGCAAGGAAAGAAAATTGTTAGAAGGAAAGGTGGGATAATTGTTTGCAATTAACAGGGGAAAAGGATATAACAAAAAAAACAAGGAGCAGGGGAATGGAAGTTGGGTAATAAGTTGTGACTTCCCCCTTTGATGAACTCCAAGGGAACAAGGGGGAGTGACCCAGGTCAAGGTGTTGAAGATGTGTTAATTCTGCACTTAACAATGGGACCCAACCTTGCAATACATGCATGCCAAACTAAAATGCACATTAAATCTATGACCCGACCTTGCATTACTTACATGCCTACCTAAAATTCACATTAAACATGTATGGGACCGAACCCTGCAACATTTGCTAACAAATCCTAAAAGCACACAAGACTAGGGACCCAACCTTTGCAATACTTACATGCCAAACTAAAACACACATTGGACCTACGACCCAACCTTGCAATTATCTACATGACAACTTAAATTTCATATTAAACATGGGACCCAACCCTACAATACTCACAAGTGAACCTTAAACACACATTGGATTGGGGACCCAACTTTGCAATACTTACATGTTTACTTAAAATTCACACTAGACATGGGACCTAACCTTGTAATACCCACAAATGAACCTTCAACACACATTGAACTTGGGACCCAACCATGCAATATTGGCAAACAAATTTTAAACATTCATTGGACCTAGGACTCAACCTTGCAATACTTGCATGCCAACTTAAAATTCACATTGGACATGGGACTTAGCCTTGCAATACCCACAAATGAATCCTAAACACACACTAGACCTAGGACCCAACCATGCAATACTTGCATACCAACCTAAAATTCACATTGAACATGTGATTCATTCTTGCAATACTCACATGAAACATTAAAACCCACACTACCCCTTAGAACCTTATCATGGAATATCCACATGTTTAGCCAAAACCTACATTGTACATGGAACCCATGTAAGTGATACCCATATTTGATACTAATAACTATAAATAAATTCCTTGAGCTATGATTAAAAATTTGACAATTTAATAGTATTTTCCAATCATTAGGAAAATGTAAATATACTTGTGTTGATATAATAAAAAAATGAATGGAATTATAATTAAATTAAAACCACGTGTGAATGGAAAAAAATTAAGAGGGGGGATACCTTTAATTTGATGGAATAAAGGTGATGACACTCTCCTTGCAAAGCTTTCCAACACTAAATCAAACCAGAACTCCAAATAAATTCACACAAAATTTTAAACAAATAATTAAAAACCCTAAACAATTATAGTGATAAACTAAACCTTAACTACATAACCTTACACATAACCTTGATAACTATACAACCCTGACCCTCCATACTACCCTCCCACCTAGTTACCCTATTAACCTACCTACTCTATTGACCTACCTCTTAACCTATACCTTGAACCCAACCAACTAACAACCAATCCTTTACCTACCCTTTCTATCTTTTCTTGGCAAAACTTATATCTCTTCTTGGCTAAAATTTTATCTCTTGACAAAACCTATATATTTTCTTGGCTAAATTTTTTTCTATTGGCAAAACTTATATTTTTTTTGACAAATTTTTTTCTATTGGCAAAACTTATATATTTTCTTGGCAAATTAAATTTTCTTTTGCCAAACCCTATATCTTTTCTTGGCTTTTCTTTTCTGGCAAACCTTATATCTATTATTGGTTAGATTTATTTTTTTGGCAAAACCTATATATTTTCTTAGTTAAAATTTTCAATTTTGGAAAAATTTATATGTCTTTTGGGCTAAAATTTTCTCTTTTAGCAAAACCTATATCCCTTGGCTAAATTTTTATCTTTTGGCAAAACTTACATATCTTCTTGGTTAAATTTTTTTCTCTTGGCAAAACCTATATCTCTTTTTGGTTAAACTTTTCTCTCTTGGCAAAACCTATATCCTTTCTAGGTTAATTTTTTTTTCTCTTGGAAAAATTTATATTTCTTGTTAATTAAATTTTTTTCATTTGGCAAAACCTATATCTATGCTTGGCTAAAATCCTAAGTTTTTGCAAAACTTATATTTCTTCTTGGTTAAAATTTTAACTATTGGCAAAACCTATATCCCTTGGCTAAATTTTTATGCCTTGGCAAAACTTACATATCTTCTTGGCTAAATTTTATTATCTTGGCAAAACCCCCTTTTTTTTTTTTTGGCTAAACCTCAACCTCTTAACAAAACATTCTGATTTGTTGGTTAAAATTTTACCTCCCAATAATTCTTTTATATCTTTTCGGCTAAACCTATACCTTTGAACAAAACCTTTATCTCTTTTTGGCTAAACCTTTACCTCTTAACACAATCTTGTTACATATTAAGTAAACCTTTACCTTTCAACAAAACCTTTCTATATTTTGGGTAAACCTCTCTATTTCATAGTTAAACATCTATTTTTCTAAAGGGAAAAAATAATAATGGAATCCACAAGGTGTAAAATGAACTTCAATATATTTTTTTATAGAAATCAATCAAGGACATTAAAAAAAATGTTGATTTTAATTTAAAATAATAATTAAGGAGGTAAGAAAAACAATTTGTTGTATTTTCAGTGACTATCTAATTCAATCACTTAAATCATAAGAAAATTAATATAAAACATATGGTTTTTAAAAGAAGGTTGAATTTACATATAGAGGTTGAGGTTTAGGTTCTGGGCATTACAATACTTGTTTCAACTTTAAGTTTTAACACCATGTTTATAATAGTTTGAAATTCCCAAAACTAACACCTATTGTATGGGTAACATGTAGGTATTGCCTATTATGGCAAGTACTAATAATAGTTGAAAATTTAATCCCAACATGCAATACCCACATATGAAAGCAGTGTCATTTTTGATTGAAATGAATTTTTTTTTTGCTTTTTTTAGATTAATTTTCTAATTTCTTTTATTTTTATTTCTTGTTAAAAAAATTATTATCTTTTTTCTTGTTTTAAATTATTTTTCTTCTATTTTTATAATTTTAAAAAATTCAAAATTATCTTTGTTAGTTTTTGTTTATCATTAAATATGCATATTTTATGCCCAACATTTGGGTATTATGTGAAACATGAAAAAATCTAGCCAACATTATATGCCTCAAATGTGAGTATTACACAATTTTATTTTATTTTTTCTTTTTTTTAATATTTCTCATCACAACGTCAAAAACAAAAAAATTGAAGGTATTACATACATTGGACCAATCATATTGTGGTGGAGCTTGAATGAAAATGGACCTAGATTTTGCAATACTCTCATGATAAAATTGGGGCCCCATTGGAATTGAAATGCAAAAAAACCAAGTCCATGCGATTCCCAAATAATTTATACTACCAATTTATATTTCATTTATGTAAAGGTTTTAATATGTAAATATTGCAAATACTTGCCCTTCCATCGCTTAGGTTAGGGTTACTAGAAAGTTCAAAAAACTTCAATACCTACTTTGTCAATATTCAATACAAATGTCAAAATATGGGTGAATGTAATTCCTACACATTCAATTGTGATTATTCACTATGTACATCAACAAAACAAATACTTTCATCATATTTTTAAACGTGTTGATATTGCATTACCTTCAAGCAAAACTGCACCTCCTTGCTATGAAAATGAACTCATTAACAATACCTAAATCTAAAATTTTCACTATAACCCCATGTTACATTACCTATATCCATTAAAGAAAATCTTCATTATGAGAACAACAAAAAAATACAATACCTACATCAAAATGGGAAATCCCCCACTGGAAAGGTTATGGGATGGGCAATACCTTCATATATCACAACAAAAAGTCATTGTCTCCCAAGTAATATGTGAAATTCTATGTAATATGAAAAAGTTTGCTCATTAACTTTAAACTATTGTACATTAATTGTTTGAAATAATATGGTGTTACTAGTACATAAAGAGTCCAAATCCATTAATGAATTCATTAGGTTTTGTAACGAATTAGGTGAATTCTTGACAAATTTGTCAATTGCTTAATGATGGGGAATGAGTTGATATGGATAAATAAATTCACAAGTAAATTCACTAACATATGAACAACTAAGATATTTTGAATATTTTGAATATTTAATATTAATTATTTAATCCAGATTATCTAATATTAATTATTTATTCGTTCAATTTTTTAAAAAATTGAAAGTTTCAAAAATATTCAAACCTATCTACCTAGGTAGGTAGAAAAGTAACACCTACTTACTTGTGTAGGTAGGCAAATAGGTAGGAAAGGGAAATTGTAAATGGAATGAATAGCCAAAAAATATTTCATTTATGTTGCAATTTCCATTTAAGGTCAAGCGTTTCTTCACTCATCCCAAATTGGCATATGCATTTCTAAGTGACAAAAAAAGGGAAAACATGTTCTTTATATAGCTTGTGAGATGAGATTCAAAGACAAAACATATGGGTTAAACCTAATACTTGCACTTTAGTTTTAAATTGAAATGGAACTAAAACTTTTTAAAAAACCAACTTTAATTAGTAATATCTTTTTTACATTATGTCCAAATAAAATTAGTTAAATTTCATTTTGACATTTTTTTCACAATTTACACACTAAAACTATAAAATAATTAAAGAATACTTGAATTGAAAAAAATTGCATGTAAATCTTGCATTTCAATAGGACATTTAAAAAATAAAATCATCGTTATCTTTTTCATACTTTGCTTAAATGAAAGAAAATATTTAAAATATGAATTTGATTTGTATTACATAGTACATTTTAATTATGAAATATAATACAAATGATTCATAAAATATGATGTATCAACATATAATAACATTATTCTCAAAACCATTCAATGTCTCACAATGTATTTAAGAAATACAATACTTTTAATTATAGTATATTAAATACATACACATTAATTTTTATATTATAATATTATAATTTGATTATATAGTTATAAAACATAAATTAATTTGAAAATATAAATACTTAAAGAAATGAAATTTTTATTATAAATTATAAATATATTATAAATTATATGCATTTTATTCAAAAATATTTTTATTAATATATTATATAATAAATAAATATTTTCATATATTACATATAAGTGATCTTATATGATAAAACTATTGAATCAAAAAATTTATATTGTCATGGATGAATATTATGTTCTACATTTTTATCAAGTAAGGCCCACAATAAGATATTATTTAGTTACAAAAAGAATATATAACATACATACGCTATATTATAAACTATTTATTATATATTTATATGTTCAAAAATATTGAATTTTGATTTTTTTTTTGGTTATAAACGTTTTTTAACATTTTATTAAATACAGACAGAAACTAAAATCTGACTTACTTTTCAGAAGTAAAATAATATATAATTTGAAAAGTTTAGCCAAGAAGAGATATAGATTTTCCCAAGAATTATAAATTTAGTTAAGAAGAGGTATAGGTTTTGTCATTGCAAAATGAGCAGGGTAGGTGGGTAAATGGGGTAGTTGGGTGGTGAGTAGGGGTGGTACAAGGTGAAAAAAAAATTGACTGTTGAAGGGTGAGCAAAAACCTTTTTTGACTCAACCTTTCTGACTGCAGGATGTTCAATAACTGAGATGAACACTAGTTCATCCCAAACGGAACTGGTGCAGTCATGGGGGTTGGGTCACTCCAACTGGTGAGAAGAGGGGGCTGGGGAGGGGGGGGTTGATTTTTAGTTGGTAGGTAGAGCCAAAAGGCAGGTAGTATGTAACTAGGTAGATGAGGTCAGAGCTGGAAAAAAAAATTAGCCAAAAAAAGCAACCCCCCAAGAAATGGTTAGCACCAAAAAGATGAATAGTGGTGAACGCACAGTTAACCACTAGATGCAACCCATCCAGTGGATAGAACTGGCAACTGGTGGATTGGTGGGTGCTGGTTCATGCTGGCCACCTTTGAGGAACCTTAGGTGCAAAGTGGCTCATCTGTTGGACTGGAAATTTTACTGAGGATAAGGTGTACTCAAAATACATTGCAAAAATTCTACCAGTTTGTTCACTCTATCTGTATATAGACAAGGGTTATAATACTCGTGTATAGTATTAGTGTATTGTTAAATAGGCTTGTGTGTAGGTGTGCAGAATTTTTTTTTATGGTCAATGAAATTGCTGAATTTTCTGATCTGATTTTAAAAATTCTTAGTTATTGTTAGAGATCAAGCAATTCTTAGTGATCAAGCTAACAGTTAAATGTTTGATAAGGTTTGCTAGGGTTGTGAGAATTTTAAAGCATCAATGGAAATGCTAGAAATGAAATATTATTTTCAATGTTTAGCATAGTAGGCTTATGTGTAAGCCTGAAGATTTTTTTCAGGCCAATGAGATTAATCACTTGTCTGGTCTGAATTTGTATTCTTAGTTATCTTTAGGCCCACTTTACACCAGGAGTCAAGGCCATTGTTCAACTCAAATCAAGCATTCTTATTGGTGCAAAAGTTGAAATCAGCCCCAAGGGCTTTACACTAGGAGTCAAGGCTGGAATAGAAAGAATATTTTCAATCTGCCCCAAGTTACTAATAAATGCTAGAACTTTATGGCCTTGTATTGGCCCCAAGGCTGAAAAAGGGTACCATTGAATTTGGGAAGCCGATTTGCAACCCTTGGGGCCAATGTTTCAGCATTTATTCATATCCAGACATCAATGTTCTAGCATTTATTAGTAACTTGGGGCCAAACAACAAGCCAAAAATGTGCAAAGTTGGCCCCAAGTTTTTTCAGCCCTGACTCCTAGTATAAAGCGGGTCTTAGTGAATTAAGGGTTCTCTGTGTAATGGCATTTACAGACAGGGTTTAGGGTTTAGGGTAGAGGACATGTAACTAGAACAGACCACACCAGGACTGTCGTGATTCACTGGAGTCCAAATCTGCATCATGCGATCCATCCTTGTTTCTACAGGGCTGTGATATGAGGCCTTGTGCGTGCTCACAACCCAGAACTTCACTCCCTTTTAATGCTTTGATAAGCACTGATTGCAATGATATAATAAGTAGTGAACTCTGGGTAGAAGTGCAGTTTTAAAAATACATCCAGCCAGAGGTCTGATGCAGGGTTTTTTCTTTCAATTTTGTGATGTAGCTGAAGTGGCAATTGTCCATAAGACGATTTAGCCAGATTTGGCTACACCAAATCATATTTTTCAGGTCCCAAAAAACACTGATCTAATACTGGGAAATGTTATTTGCCCATATCCCATCATCCATGTGTTTCATTGACATGTACCCATGGAATGTGTGACATCATTAGGATGTCATAACTAGTGGTGTCATAACATTCATCACACCTATTTCAAAATTTCTTGCCTTCTGCCTATGACCTAAAAAGAGTAACCCTTACATATATGAGGAAAAAGGAATTCATGTGATGTCATGTGACCTTGCATTAGGTTTTGTGTTTCGTGTTTTGTTTTCATGTTGTTTTCTATTTTGTTGTTTCATTGATGGAAGCAAGTTAAGTGGAGCAAGCATACAAGCAAAGGTAATGCGGATTTGGAGCATGTACCAAAATGAACTCCAGTTGATTTTATTTAAAATGGAAAAGTTGGAATTTTTTTAACATGGCTCATTCTTGCATGTTGTCATTAAATGAACTTAAATGTTGTAGTTGATGATTGTTGTTCTTTCACCTAGTCGTTTATAGGCTGCAAGAGTACATTGGATGTGGGATCATTTTGTTGCATGCTTTGAAATTGTTTTTTTTTTTTTTTTTGCACATCGTTGAAACTAAGCTTTGAACAAGTGCATATCTATTTTTTGAGGGAGGAAAATGGAGAATATGAATGGAAAACATATGGACAAATTTTTAATGTGGTGCCAACTTTTTTTTTTCTTTCTTTCTTTAGATTGTTATGCACAAGAATTTAAAGTTGATCTTGACTTATGCATGTAAAGGAGCATCACCAATGTGCAACCTTTTTTCATTTAGGTGTGGATGTTCCAATATATTGGATCTCAAATCATCATTTATTTTGGCATTGTGTAAGATGTCTAAAATCTATTTTCAAACTTGTCCTTCAATATAAGTTTCAAATTTCAAGTAATTAGTATCATCAATGGATCGAAATGCAAAAAGAAGGAAAAATAGATTCTATGTTTTGTAAAGAATATGAATCAAATAAAATGTTAAAATCTAGTGCCACTAATTATTGGATTGAGTAAAGACAATATTCACTTTGGAATAAACATGCCAAAACTTTGAAAACCATTGTTTTTTTAGAACATGAAAACGTGTGAGTCCTTAAATCTTGCTATGGAAATTATGTAGCAATGAAGGATGCCACCACTTCCAAATTTCATGTTTATGTTAATGTTATTTCTGTTAGTTCAAAGATCAAAAGATAAATATTGATTATTCACATGCATACATACACAAAATTTACAATTGCAAGGTGTTAGACCTATTGTGCAAATAATTCATTCAAGATGTTAAAAACATTTAACCATGAAGACATGGAAATATAATATATTTGTTATTTAATGATGGAATGAGATATTGTTTAAGTCATGTATGTTACACATTTATGATCATTCTCTTGTTTAATGGTTGTAACTTGTCTCTTGTATTTTGAATGTGCATAGAAATACGACATTTCAAAATAATATGTACAAGATAGTTTGAAGATTAATAGATTTTTTTTCAATATTTGTTATCAACCCATAATTTAAAATCTAGAGTCTAAAACCTTTATTGATTGTGATGTTGTATGTAAAAATGCACAATATCACATGATAACATTAATTGGCTCAATGTTTAAGGTCTACTCTTTTCATTTTGTATGTTGATATATTTGAAATCCATGTGATATTGTTTAGTTTGTACAATTCAATCTATGACATGCAATGTGTATTTGACATGCCAAAATCAAATTTTGTTCATACATCTTGGTTGAAGGCTTGAATATTAACATGTATAGATTGATTTATGGCTTGTGCAAATGTCTAAATCAAGAACATTTTGCTTCAAAATTGCATGTTTAATTTCACGTGTAACATCCATTTGTAATGTTCATTTTATGATGCTATTGTAACATCCTTCCTAGAGCTATAATGTCCTTTAATTACATTAATTATGTCATTATAGTGTAACATTCTTGAACTTGTGCATCCTCCATGTGTATCATCAATTCTCTATGTACCATCCTCCCACATGTATATTCTTTTGTAACATGTTCAAGTGTAACATCCATGTGTTTTGGCCATGTGCATAGCCAAATATAACATTTATTTGTATCATCCTTTTTGTAACATGCTTGCATAATTTCCACATCTATTTTTGTTGTGTAATGTCCATTTGTATAATCCATGTGTAACATCCATCCTAATGTATCATTCAACATTGGTTAACATGTGTTACACAAGTAATTATACGGGTACAAAGAATAATGACCTTTTAACCCACATTTGATGAATTTACAATCCTAGGGCTTATATATACAACATTTTATTTGTAATTATTAAATAATATTAGATTTTAGTGCCTAGAAGTTATGATAATAATTTGAACCCAATTTGTTGGTGCATGAAACATGCCTAAATATAACATATACTAATGTGGCTTGTGCCACTAGCCCTTAAGTGTGAATATGACCTCGACCATAAAGCCCAATTGTGAAAAACCAATCTAAATATTAAAGTTTTAGTGACAAAAAGTATTCAAAATTCAATGTCTCCCACACCTTACATCTAAGAATTACAAAACCACCTCCAAGATATCCCATTCAACAAGGGCTTTCCAATAGTACCAAGATCTTCCCCTAGTGTCCATAAAATTTGTAATTTTGATTTTATTTAATTTTCAATGACAATATTTTTCAATATTCAATAATTTATACATAATAAGTTTAAACACTACCAAACCACCTTGATGCATGCCTATTCATTGAGGCTTTGCAATGATACCAAGAGTGTAAGGTGGGGGCATTGTGATAAAGGAGATTTCAACATGACAAACAAACAACTTTTTGTAATCAATAAATGTGTATCTATTGGTCTTGTGGGTGTGAATTGTGAACATATTAACAAGAACCATGTGGCCACTTCAGTGACTCCTTAAAGAACAATGACTTAGTTAGTTAGGCTAATGTCACAAATTTGAAAGGCGACATATTATAAATCCAACATGTTATTATTTATTGTGTTTTGTAAAGGTATATTTCAATCATTGCTCATGATTATGTCATTTAAAAATGATTTCAAGTCATTTTGGAATGGGGTCAAACATTGATTACGTTAATTTCCTTAGAAATGTTTTTGGGTACTTTGTATCCATTAGTTTCACTTCAAAGTATTCCAAATGATCAAATATTTTACTAGAAACATTATTTTATAAAGGCATCAAACACTCCACATTATATTAAATTTTGACCCCAAAACAGTGCAAAACTAAATAATGATTAAACTTGTTGTGATAGAATGTATTATGTTTGTGCAAGCGCAATTCAACAAGTTAATCAACAAATTATTAACAAGCAACAAACAAATATAAACAAATTGTAAAATGTGAAAACTTACAAGTGTCATGCACGATATTTTATGACCAATTCCTTGACATGAACCATCAAACATGTAATGATAATATGTTATAATAATTATAAAAATAAGATATTTCATTTAACTTAGTTTGTTTCTCACAAAAGTTCATCCACAAATTTTCACTTTTAAATGCACAATGAATGAATTTCATCCATACCATTAACATTTCATCATATGGACATGAAGTTAATTTAATATTGTCCATTTTTCATTCATTTAATATACATTTAGAAAGGTGTTCAAAATAATTCCTTAGATGGTTGACCGTGTAGTTCAACTTCATTGAATAAGGCCCCCAAATGTGTATAAATGATATAAATTTTCTCTCCCAACCTTCCTTATCCTAATGTCAATTTCACCATTAAATAATCCTTGAAATGTTGAAAGTAATTTTTGTGAAAATATGAAGTTGAAATGTTGAAAACCTTCAGAACTATTGCATGTTAAAATCTAGACAATTTCACAACTAATATGACAACATCATTGTAAACTATCAAAAATCATGACAACAAAAATTGAAATCCAAAAATGAATTAAATTTTGAAACAAATAATTATTCTTTTTGTCAATGTGGTAGCTAAACCTAGGCTATGATATCTACCTTTAGTTTGTTTAAAACTAGTTTGAGATATGACCTTATGTTATAAGGTTTTATTCTTTTTGTTTCCTTTGATCCTTTGAATGTAGTGAATCAAATCATGTTTGAATATTTCTTTACATACTTCATGGCCTTATTTTAAATTATCTTTGTGTGTGTTTGGAGGTAATCTTAGGTATTAACTACTTTATAATTTGTCTTGGACTTTATACACATGATGCCAAAACCAAACATCCATGTGACTAGGCATTTTGTGGTTATATTGTCTCAATCTTAGTCACATGTAGTTATGCATACCATTTAAAAATGCACAATTGACCACCCCTAGTCATCATTGGGATGACATCACTAGGGAGGTTGACACAAGGTGACTTTATTTGATAAAAAAAATAACAACACAAAAAATCACGAGGAAGAGCAAGAGGTTAAAAAAAAAAAATTCAAGTCAAAATAATTTATAAAGTACAATTGGAAACTCCAAGTGAACTTAGTGAAGGGTGCTAACTTTTTTTGACCAATTATGAAATTGAACAAATGATCAAAGGACAATATATTTCAAAAAAAATTTAAAGACTTGGAAAATTAATAAATTAAACTTTTAATATTTTCAAAGGAATTTCCTTTAAAAAAATTGTTGGCTTAACTTGAATAGTAGTATGGCAAGTGAGCAAAATGAAAATGGAATTGATCAGTTAAAACAAACTTGCATGCATATATTGAAAGTTTAATCAATATTGAACACTAATCCAGCCAATACTGAATTAAAAGTTCATGGATATAGTTTTTATTACTTCTCAAATGTATTAATTATTCAACCCACCACCCAAATATTTATTGTTTTATAAGTTAATAATGTGAAGGGAAAAGACATAAAAATAACAAGACCATCAATGGGCAATTTTTATTTTGACATTGAAAACCCTATTGAAAATATTGTTGAATAACAAAACATAAAGGTGTTTTGCAAAGTGGATACAAATAAAAATTATATGCATAAAAAAAAAAATTTTTGAACCTGGGGGACATAAATAATTTTAAATAATGTAATGTCTTTATGTTTGACATTACATTAATTAAAATTAAATGAAATCAAGAAACTAAACACATGTGAAAATATATAAATATTTTCTTTCATTTCAAATATTAACTATACATAATTAAGTAATTTGACATGTCTTTAATTTCATAAATGCATTTCAAATTTTAAATAGATATTTTTACAATTTATTTAAAGTCTTCATATTTGATATCATAAGCATTAACAAAATGAATGCAAGCATGAAAGTAAACACATGTGAAATTATATAGTTAGTTTGTGATTAATTACATTCACATCTAAATTTAATCTCAATATGAAACTATTTTTTTTATAAATTGCATTTGAACATATGATTTGAGTCAAGAATTCAAAAAATACATATAAATTACTAAATTAAAATTTTAATATTTCAAAATAAATGTGTATAGAAATTAAACAAAAAATTGAAACTAGATCATGCAAACTTACATATAAATGAATCAATGAAAATAAAAATATTTTAAATTTCCACCATCCATGTGGATGTAATTGCAAATGTCATGTCCACATTCATAAATTCCATGTTTCAATGTCAGGAATTTTATTCAACTACATAGTCATCTAGTCACATGTGTCATATATGATAGCAAAATCAATCATGAATATAGTCATAATCCATGGTTTTGGCATAGTGTCATAGTTTTTGTATTCATGACAACAAGCAATAAAAATCCATTTAACAAATTAATAATGATTAGTAATTCAACAAGTTCATCTATAATCAACAAGCATAATAAGAACATGTATATTATAAGGAACAAACAAAATCAATGTGTGAAAAGTAAGTAAAAATTTCTTACATTCAAAACTATTCGAAATTCCAATTTAAATTTTGGACACACAAAAAGGTGCATGGGAAACATGATGGCACTTATTAAAATATCACCTAATGGTAACATCATGGCAACATGGCCACATCACATGGCTTGATTGTGTATCTTTTTATGTATGTGCCATTTCATTCATGTGGCATGTGTCATGGGGGACATGGTCCATATTGCATGTATAAAACATGGAATTAAAACATGCGCATGCTAAATGTGGGCCATTCACAACACTCACCGTGAACTATGACTTCTTGAACACTTCAATTGTCAAGCTCACAAAAAAAAAACTCATGATGTGATGTATTAATGAGAAAAACAATTTATGCATATTAATGAAGCTTTTTGAGCTACTATTAAGGCAACAATGGCTTTTGTTCAAGTTTTGTTCCCATGAATGCTTTAGGAAGGCAAACTTAATCCTATTGTTTGTTTTTTTCTCATTGCCTTTTAAATAACATATGTGTTCATTACATTAAAAATATGGATCTATGACATCTATGACAACATTTATAATCATATGTGACACATATGATTACATGACTCCATAATCAAATCAAACTTGTCACTTTGACCATGGCATATATAATTGACATGGCAAGTCTCATTGTATATGCCAAAAAAAATGTATGTCATATATGCCATGTTCAAAGTAACTAGTTTGAATCCACTATAGTCACATAGGTCACAAGTGTCCAATTTGATTATAATCATGTAGGTCAATGTCATTGGAAATTGAAACTCCCACCTCCTTGACCATCTAACCATCATTTTAACTTGTGACAAATAATATTGTCACATAAATATAAACCTATGTATCATTCAAATGCCACACATTATTATTATTATTTTAATTACATAACATAATCAATTTAGTATGTTTATTCACATAACTCAATAATTTATGTAATTACACGCATTTAATATTGAGCTAAAAAAAACTAAAATGAATTAATTTTAATCAAGCCAAAAATTTGTTATATTTTAAATTTTCAAAATGTTACAACATTACATTAGTTATATATATTTATCTCAAGAAATTAACATAATCTCTTTAATTACGAGTAAAATTATGTAGTTTCACAATTTTTCAATAGTCATTTAGTTTTTATGTTCAATTAATAACTGATAACATTGGGTGATATGACACATATTGATTGTTCAATGATTTTTTTAAAGAAATTATGTTTTATATGTGAATGCATTTGGAATCTATAATCAATTTTGCATATATTTAAAATTTATACTTTCATTTTTTAATTATAATTTATATGAATCAAATGGGTTCAATATCATAGTCTCTCAAATTACTTTTGTTGTGTGGTTGCAATGGTGACTAGGGTTGAATAACATTAGTCATGTATAATGACTAGGGGATGCTAACTATGCACAATTAGATGACACACATGACTACATGACTAAACACAATGAGACATAGTTGTAAAATGATTTATTCATGGATGTTAGGTTTTGGTGTATAACTTTCTTCAACCCTTAGGTTTTTGCAATGGTGGAGCTTTCATGAGAAAATTTACTTGGTCATTTCATTTGTTCTTTTTCATTTATTGTTTATTTTGTTTGATTTGTGTTTATTTGCAATCACATTGAAAAGGCACTTGTCTTATCATTTTAAAGTCCACATTGTGCCCCCCCCCAAAAAAAAAAAACCAATTTTCAAGAAGCAACAAACTTCATGGGACTTCCTCAAAACTTAAAGTGGAGGAGATTTTATATCATGTTTCCTCTTTTGAATGTTTGGATTTACAAACCTTTTGAATTCATTTAGTCATTACATGCTTGAAAGCAACAATGCTTCATCAACATTCTTTGCCTCTTAAACACATTTTTCAAATCTTTTTGAACTTTAAAAACACTTTCGTAGGCAACTTCATAAAACTTGAGTTGTCATTGGCATGCATCCTTTGTTGTTTGTTGCAAAGCTTCACAAGTTACACAATAACTTTTCAAAGCATCTCAACTCCTAGACATTGTTTTCAATTGGGTTATTTCTAGACTTGTCTTATGTTTTAGGTGCAAATTACAAAACTTTCAAGGTCCTTCATAGGGGTTTTGAATGTATTCCAAAATTTCCGACTCTTGCATACGTCCATGTAAAGATCAAGTTGATTTCTATATGGGTGGTACTTGACGGAGGGGTGACATAGGGTAGTTAAACAACACACTCCAAGGATAACTAGTGGTTAATTTTACATGTTTTAAGTGGTAAATCAAATCAATGTTGAATTTGATTAATGCACTTATATAACAATGTTCATAATATATTATGGGAACATTTGGATGTTTGAAATAAATTTAATGAATATAAAATATTCAAATGCATTCCTAAAATACTATGTCTAATGTTTTGCTAGTTTATTCATATTTCAAATGACTTGAAATGCTTTGAAAATGACATAATGATGAATAATTGTAATTTATACACTTACATCATAGTATAGTACAATAACTTTTTGGGTCATAAATGTTTTATGTCACCAGTATATTGTGATTATAAGAATATTATGTGAACAACCAATTGATCAAGTTCTATCACGTCATCTTGAATGTTTAACCTATTGATTTTAAGTACGAGACAAAAGAATTAACATTTGGTCATTTTATTATATTTTCACCTCACATAGATGGCTGAAAGGAAGGACAAAAATAACATGGAAAAGGGAAACCCGCATCTCCCCATAATACCCATATTTTTTAGGGGAAAAAATGTTGGACATTTGCATTCGTAGGTTTCAATTTGGGAAGTGTGAAAGGAAAAAGAGTTACAAATTCCATAATTTATGATCAAATGGAAAACATTCAATGAAAAACAAAATTTTCTTCCCATGAGTTGGGAGGAAATTATGTTCTATAAATTTCACGTGTTTTAGTGGTAAAAAAAATGAAGGTATTGAAAGGAATGCCTACACAAACTGATATATGATCATTGGCCCAATTCCACTAATAGCCTTGTTTGATGATGCATATCTAGTTTTGTCAAAAGATATGGGTAAATAATATTGTTGAATCCCAAGTTTGCAACAAAATGAAAACCCAAAATGCATTTTCAAGCTTTCAATAATTAGATAAGGGTGAGAATTATAAAATGGGATCAACAAATTCAAAAGCAAGAGTTCAAGATGATATCAACTTGCACAAAAGAAACTATCACTATTTTGTTCATAACAACTCACAACTCCAACTAGAGAATGTGAACCCACTTTTGATATATATGTTTCAAGACCTTTCCAATGACATATTAGAAGCTCAATTTGGACCACCTTACTACATGCACTTTTATCCCAAAGTTTCAAAATTCCCACTGGATTATAACTTTCAAAATGTTTGTCATTTGGGATTGCTTTGGACTCCTTTCTTTGCATTCTCTCACACTTGTGACAATGTGCTTGAGTTTTGGTCCAAAAACAATAATGAAAATTCTCTCTCCACATCAATGGGACACAATTTTAAGAAGTTCACATATGAAAGATTCATTAACATAAATAAAAAAGGAAAAAACCTTAGTCATATGCCTTTAGGTTCAAAGCTAGTAGAAGAACCCACCCAAAAATTGAAAATCGAATGAAATAACAAACCTCAAAAATGATCATGGTTTACTAAGGGTAGATTTTGCTTTGGAACATGCATGGCCTTAACATTAAGAAATTTCCACCAAGTTTGTTATGCTATCATAATACCTTGGCAACTTTGATGCTAATTATGTAATTTTCAGAAATGTTGAAATTTTCAAAAAAACCTTAAAACAAAATTTTGTGAAGGAAAATATTGAATCTTGTAAAATATTTCATTTGCTGAAATGAAAATTTCAAAATTAAGTAAGTATTCAACATACATGTGTCAAAGTTGCCAAGGTACTATCAATATCTATCCATCAATTTAGGATTAAAACTCATGTTGAGGTATAATAAGTAACCACACTCATAGGGAAAGGTATTTAGTTCAAACCACAAACAGTGACAACTAGCTTTAGGAATAGAATTTGCATCTAGACAATGAGACCATTGAACATGGGATTCATGAGGGTTGATCTTTTTCCTTGGGTGGGAGGTGGGCATAATTTTATTATATTTTGTTCTCACTATGTTCCTAATGATGTTCCTCAAAGGTATTCCCAAAAGCACAAAACTTTTATCCCATGCAAAAGTTCAAGTTCTCCCCTTCTCACCTATGTAGGTGGGGCCTAATTGGAACCCACTCCATAGAAACTTCTACTTTGGGGAGCTTCCAAAGTTTCAATGTTTTTTTAAAAATAAAAAATTGATGGGCCAATGAAAGTGGCTCATTGCTGAAAATAATAATAATAATAATAATAATAATAATAGTAATGGGGAGGCATTCAGAAAGTAAGGGGCCTAGGACAAGGTGATAGCCAAGTCTAGCCTCACATTTTGAGAATGTCCCCCACCCATGGGCTTTACCTATGGTAAAGCAGGAGGCAAAATTTATCATGAACCAAACCTATGTAGATCACAAGGTGTATGAATGGGAGGGATATTATGGCTACTCAAGGGCCGGGAGGGGAAATTATGGCTACTTATAGGTGTAAGAAGCCTCCCATTATGGAGGAGTAGGCATGATATCCCTCCCAATTTCTAGGAGGGAAATTCATAGATATAAGGGGCCCTCCACATACATTACAAATTTTCTCCGTGTGCTTTATGAAGTAACAGTAGGTTTCCTGTGAAGCTCCAGAGACAAGTCTAAGTTAGTGGACTCAATTTTGCGTTATTGTCTCCCAGGTCTCGTGAGAGAGAGAGAGAGCGCGCGCGGTACTGTAAATGCTGGGAAGAAACTGGTCCGTTCCCGGTACCCTAATCCCTCCTCCTCGCACCGAAATTCGAGTTGGGTCTTCGTTTCAGGTCGTTTCAGGTTTTTAAAACTTCTTTTCCTGGTGTGCTTGCTAACTACTGTGCCAAATTCTGAACCGAATTGCGGACGATGATGAAGAGGTGAATTGTGTAAATTGTCTTGAGATTTGAGGGGACTTGTGTTATTGAATCAACCAATGTTGTCCAATTCTAGCTTTTCAAGAGAACCTTGGGACCCGGTGCAAGCACTGATGGTAATAATTTACTACTCCCCTTCAAGCTTCAATTTTTGATAGAGCTTTCTTTCCTGCATGGGAACAGGTTTAGGGTTTACGTTTACTTCTAGCTTTTCAAGAGAAAACCTTGGGTCCTGGTTGCACTGATGGTAATAATTTACTACTCCCCTTCAAGCTTCAATTTTTGATAGAGCTTTCTTTCTGCATGGAACAGGTTTAGGTCCAGTACACTTACTAAGCTTGTGTGCGCTACCTGTTGGTACTGCAATGTGTTCTTGAAGGTCTCCTCCTCATGAGCTATAGTATAAGTTTTGAAGCAAAGCTTATGATCCATGGAGAAAGTAGTACGAGCACACAAGTGGGTTGTCAAGGAGAAAGTATAGATCCATCCATGGAGGAAGTACTACATGCACACAAGTGGATTGTCCAGGAGAAACTATAGATCCATCCATGGAGGAAGTACTACATGCACACAAGTGGATTGTCTTTGTCAGAAGTTCTGGAGACTGATACTCCCTATCATATCAGGACTTACAGGATAAACAAGTGTACAATTCCAGATATGGTTTAAGAATAGCAGGTGGTTTTGTGAATGTGGGTGGCAGCAGTCCTTGGATGTAAGCACTCACAGAATATGCCTATGATCAGGGATGGCACCCTTACGACAGGGGATGAAGATGGGGTTGTAAACATTTGGGCACATACACAACAGAATGCATAGGGTGGACACTTCAAATGGGTCTTCTATCTATTTGTACCCACACATCCAAGTGCCTAAATGACATGAAGGAGGATTCACTGCAAGTCTGAAAGCAGCAAGCTTTGCAACATCCTTCCACTGTAGGCAACTTCTAGAAGCTGTAAGAGCTTTTTCAGACATCCAAACATACAATCTCTGAGCAACTCTGATGGTTAACTTGTTCAAAGAATTGAAGGAGCTCTCTGACAAGAATCATGGGTCATGTGTCATGGGATCCAGAGCATACAGTACATGTCATGGTCTGCCAGGGCCCCACCTTAGAACAGCTCATCTTCCTCAAATGCCAGGAACTTGTCAATCAAACCAATTTAGGCAAGTGAAGTCATCCACATTTCCTAGTCCTTTATGCAACATGTGATCTATTTCTTGGTCTTATGATTCATGTTGAGGATTCCTTTCTTTTGAGTTCAATTCTGGACCAAGAAGAAAGAGATGATTTTTTTTGTCTCCAATCTCTGGAAAGCTCAAGTGGTTGTAAAAGCCTGGATGTTTTGGTATGAATCTGCAAAGTAGGTGCAATGGGTGAGCCATGAGGGGCTTATGCTTACTGTTGACTGGAATCCTGTTGACAATTGCATAATCTCTCAGCTGTAGGGAGCTGCCACTAAAGGTTCAGTGCAATCTAATCTTAGCTCTCATCTTTTCTCTGCGTATTAGAATCTGCTCTGACCACCTGTCACTGTGCTCTCAACTTCTGATTGATGTCAATTTAGAAAAGGAGATGAGACAAGAGTGAGAAGCTCCTTGAGCCACTGTGTGCACATAGACCATGAAAATTCCAATTAGCTGCTATGGTGGAAAATGCAATGTGCAATGAGATCACAGAAATGTCAGCAGCTGTGGCCAGCCAGAGGTTTGTTTTTTGGTACTACCCACATGTTGCGTATGATGACCAAGACCATCTCACTTTATCCAAAGCTTTTCTGGAGCACAGTAATTTGTTTGTGGTATGGAAGGGGAATCCATCTCAACAGAAGACGACCTCCCTGCCCATTCCTCCAGTTCCTCCAGTGTGAGCATGTGGCAGCCAAACACTAGGACTTTGAACCTATGCTGCCATGTCAAGTGAGGGCAATCTTCAAACCTTTCACTCATTACCTATCTTAAATTCCTCAACACTCTTTTGCACATTTTAGCATCAGCCTTCATTCTGCAACAGAATTCTTAGTACAGATAACCAGAAGACACTAAACAACCCTTAATGAGCACTGTCTGGTGCAAAAAGTGGCTGACAGTGCTCAGTCACTTGGTTTCTGGTGCAAGGTTTGATTGTTTTGACCCTGTGAATATAGTAAATAAAAAAAAGATTACTCCATTTCAGGAGTTGGAACTTTGTGGGTTTGAATTCAGCTTGGGATAGTAGAACTTGTAGAACAAATTAAATAATGTTCTTTTTGCAGAACATGAAGAACCACACGGCATAGTTTGGCACAGAACCATGCAGGGTGCAAGAAGACAAGCCTGAAAGTGCATCAGACAGAGCTTGTTGAGGGTATTTAGCATCTCACCAAAGAACCAGTAGGGATGTCTAGAACGATCAAAGCTAAAGTTCTGTCTAAGGTCAAGATTAGAATGCACTATGATATTTGCAGAGAGAGCATCTCCATACCCAAGATAGAAACCATGCCCATCCAGACTCCTTGGAAGTGTTTTCCTTGCTTGTGTTCAATGCACAATCACTGGGACAAGAAAGCTTGAAGGCTATGGGGGGATGGAGGATGATCTTTTCTGGCCATGTGTAGCTCTGCTAGTCATACATATGTATTTTTTTGCCTAGTATGGGGCACTGTTTTTTAACCCTGTCTATATATACAGAGAAGGTTATAGTATTAGTGTACTACAATAGTACCTGGGCAGCCTCGGCACAAATTATATTATTTTTCATTTTGCCGAATTTTTAAAATATATATATTTTATGATGAAAATTTTGAAAATCCAATTATGGCAACCAGACTAGAACCCATGCCCAGTCTAACAAAGTTACATAAACTATGATTAGTCTAATCAGAAGGACAACAGGAAACTTTTGAGACAACTAATGATTTTATTGTAAATTTTATTCCTTTATCTCAAAATTTTCAAAATGAAAAACTCAAGTGCCAAATCAGAAACTTAAAATTATATCAATTATTTGGTACATTAGTGCCGAAGCTACCCAGGTACTTCAGTAATATACAGAGGGTGCTGAATAGGCTTGTGTATAGGTGTGAAGAAAAAATGTTATGGAGAATGAAATTGCAGGATTTGATTGTCTGAATTTGTTTTCTTAGTTATCTTGAATGAACCAACAATTCAATATATAATGGGTATTTGCAGACAAGGTTCTAGCACATTCCTTATGCACTCTGTTTAATGTGACCAATTCTTGCTGAAGAAATCACCCCTTCCCAAGTTTTTCTGTAAGAAGTTCACAAAACAACCAAAATTCACAACCAAACAATTATCGGGAAGGATACCCTTTTTAACACCATATGCATGGAATAGCAAAGAAAAAAAAAAGGCCATCACCCACTGTATAATATACTCAAAAACTGTGACTCCTAACCCTTGCTAATAGGAATATTTTCACCATTGAGGTGAGTGTTCAAAGGGTTTTGGGAATATGGATTTTTAAAAATATTTGACAAGAAAGCCTTTAGGGCCATCGAGAAATACTGGAAGCTGTGAGGCCATGTCACCTCATACATATTCGAGAGAGAGATTGTAAGTAAACGAGATGTTAAGACTTGAAGCTCTTGTTTTGTGCTTCCTACAAGTTTTCTCCCTTCTGTACGGAGTTTCAGTATTCTCAATGGTATGCCCGAGAGATCAATAAGCATTCTTGCAGCTTTGAAGAAACTTGGGCATTGTGCTTCAAGAGGACTTTAGATTGTTGAGAGCAGAATGTGTTCTTGACACCAAAGAAATAACTGAGGGTTCTGTAACGTTGTTAAGGAGATCTCAATGTGACAAACAAACAAACTACCTTCATTCATTCATTAGATAGCTATTTGCCCAACAGCCCAGCCTCAACCTAAAAGTGCAGTAGAAAGGGCAGCCTAAGGTCCCTAGTTATAGACTTTTCTGAGTGAAGAGGCCACCCACTAGGGCACAGGGACCTATTGTCATTGCAAGTTCTCTATTATCACACACCTAGTCCTTTATTCTGGCACACTGCTGTTGTTCCTTATCCTTGCACTCAAAATCCCTATTATCACACACCTAGTCCTTTATTCTGGCACACTGCTGTTGTTCCTTATGCTTGCACTCAAAATCCCTACTGTTACATACCTATTGTTGTTCCTTGTCCTTGTGCAACAGCACTTGGGTTTTTTAACAGGAAAGAATAACCTCGTGCATACGGTCAACATTTTTTTTGGGGCCATTTTTTGCCAAAAGGCTACCCCAAAAAAGGGGGCTGCCAACCCCAAACAGGGAACCTTTCTGAAAAGTGGGTCCATTTGCCAAATCCATCTCAACCGTTCATTGATAGGTTGTCACAGCTATCGCTCCATGCTAATTTGTTTAGCACCACCTCAAACATAGATAGATGGCTAGGGTTGAAGGAGCAATATCCTTCTCTTTAATCAAAGCGGGTTCGCATTGGAATTTGGGGTTACTTAGTACAAATAAATGCATTCATTAGAAGTTGAAATTAACTAATTAATAATTACACGAGACATTTGACCTATATTCAAGGATATCTTAAAGAGTAGGTAGTGATTCGCCGTCCTAAATATTAATTACCAAGGAAGCTGATCTCAATACATATTTTGCACTGGTTTTTTTTGTGGTTCATGTTGAACTTACTTATAAATTATTTTTTTTAAAAGTCACTTTGGGCAAGTTTTGAATGATCCATGGTTGCCAAAGACAGAATTAGTAATTGACAAAGAAGCCACATGTTCCTCCATTGAAATTACATAAGCAATAATTAAGCATATCAGAGGGTAGTCCTATGGTAGCCAAAAAAAAAGACGGTTGCTTTATTTATCAATATCATGACACAACTAAAGTGACAGATAGTAGTTTATTGGAACTTCCAGCATGCAATTGGAATAACATAAGTGAATAATCCTTCAAAATCATTTTCTAAATACTTACACATCATAACAATTCTAATATATGGACCTCAAAGAATCAGAATGTTCTGATTTCCCTCTCAAGAGCCCATTGGTCCTTGGTGTGGTAGTTTTACAAAACATATTCCCAATTTTGACAATAAGGAAGAAGACAATGAAATGTATATTCCTTTCCGTAACAACATTGCACCCTAGAAGTTGAAGAGAGAAGTAAAATAGAATTTGGAATAAGATTACACTAAAAGATTCCTCCCATTAGACCCAAATCTGTTCATGAGACCTCATTTTCCCTTCGGAGCTCCCTCAACAATGCAAGTACTCTCTTCTAGAACCGTGACTATTTTCCACAAAGATTCTCAAAGCACAAACACAAAAAAAATGCCATTCAAACCACTCATGAAATCCCTAGTTTTCTTCATCACTTTCCTTGATATGGCCCCTACAATCTACTTATAGTTTTACTTATTCTTTTCTAAAGCTCATAGTGTAACAAAATTACATAACTATAGTGAAAAGTGAGTCAATTGCAATGGAACATTCTTCCCCAACCACACAAGACATGAAATTGATTGCATACACTCAAATTCAATGCTCATGAATTCTCCCCAAAAAACATAGAATTTGAAAAAGACAGTTAACTTTTTTTCAAAACCACCGAATTGCCTAGCTCGATCAAACATTTGCTCCTTATAGTTTAAGCCTTTCCAATTTCTCACCACCATAAAATCCATTGAGCCAATCCGTGGCAAAGCTTCTAGATTCGCCATGAAAAGAAAACAACAAAGATGATAAGCTTGTGAATTTACCAATAAAACAAATAGACCAAAGGCTTGCAATTCCTTTATTTCCATGAATGTAAGCACATGCAACTATAAAACAAAACAAACAAAGTACCAACTACTTGGAACAAACATAAACACCATATTGGTGAATGATCCTCAATTCACATCAAGTGACAAATTAAAGCAATTTTGCTGACCTTTTTCATTTTTTCATCTTACTATTCATTTAAGGTCAGACTATTATGACTTGCTGTGAGGCAACTTTTGTCCCTCTACCTCCGGTTCTACAAGGTGACTATGCTCGAAAGCACAAATGCTACCGATGAAGGACGAATGCGAATGTATGTCTAGTTATTAGGTTGCGTTCGTAGATG
>Ga0116231_10003534_pt1 | contig 32398 bp, 19 predicted proteins | sample S1TSphgellanicum_2_FD_89695 | JGI IMG/M metagenome (GOLD analysis project Ga0116231, IMG submission 89695) | Host-associated microbial communities from peat moss isolated from Minnesota, USA - S1T2_Fd - Sphagnum magellanicum MG | ecosystem: Host-associated > Plants > Peat moss > Unclassified... | reverse complement strand
TGTTCAAAAAAATTCTATTTCAAAATCTTAAATGGACCCATAATTGTGTGGCTATTGTTGCAAATATTTGGAGTTATTACAATGTTTTGGCTACCAGTCCTCCTTCAAATTCCTGGTGTTTCCTTACACTTAATAAATGACCTTGGGGTCACTGAGTTCATAGGGTCAGGGAAAAGGTACCCCAACTGCCTGACTCCGTCCATCAACTGGTTTATATACCTAAAGTGAACAGACAGCAGAAACTGAGGAGCTGGAGAAGCGTCCTAATGACGCCGCATTCACACGGAAGTAGTTTTCCTACGTCTATCCAGTCAGTCGTGCGTGCCTGCCCGGCCCCCCACCCCCGGCAGCACTCACGTATTGCTGATCCAAAACGGGCTGCCCGCCCGGGCGCCGAGAACGCGACGCGACCGCGCCGGCTAAGGTAGAACACAAAACCGTCACAAACAGACGGACGGACTAAGTGAATTAATATATAAGATTTCATGGACATGAAAAAGCACATGTTAATTTTGTTTTTTTCATATCCATGTTGGTGGATAGGGAAAAACAATGAAATAGTTATAAAATGGAGGCTATTTATTAGGAAAGGTTAGAGATAGTTATTAAGAAAGTTCATAGGAAAATGAAACAGTTATTATAAAAAATAAATGAAGTGGTTAAGCTTGAAAATGAGATAGTTATTTTTGAAATTGTCATTGGAATGGTCCATGGATTAAGGATTCCAAAAATTCCCTCATATACCAGTTCCGATTACTCATCACTGGAATGAGGGCTCGCCTTATTCACTCACCACATTCCGAGGCGGAATGAGTTGAGCCCTTTCCATGGTATGTGATTATTCGTCGGTTCTTTAATGGAGCATGTCTGGTTGTTTTGGGGATTTCAACTGAACTGAACCGAACCGGAGGGTCCTTGATGTCACAGTTTACTTAAGCCCCCGCCCCCAGAACCGGATGGTCGTCGTTATATTGCAACTTGCAACCTATTAAGAACCGGAACCGGAGGTTATTAACAAAATCAAAATACCCGCCCAACACTGTGAATGAGCACCTCGAATACAATCGCAGTATGCAGACGAGGGAAGAGCCACGACGCACCGGCGCGCGGACAAACGCAAGCGGCCGCTCTCGCAATCGACGCAGGAACCAACCTTCCTGGATTCTGCTTTTCCTCCCAAGCTTGAAAAGAGAAGATGTCATGGCGTGTCTCTAGGCCTGCCCTCCATAAGGTATACTCTCTTCTTCTTCCCCTCGTTCACGGCTTATGAATGTGATGCGAGGACCGAAGACGCCTGGTTATTGAATCTTAAGATGTATGTCGAGAGGCCTGAAAGGTGTTTTTAGGTTGTTTCAAACAATACTGGCTGTGTCGCAGATCTGCTGTCTTAACAGTTTAGGGTTTAGCGGGCATATAGCTTTGTGAACTCCCTGACTGCCAGAGTTGATGACATCTTATGATTTGCTTTAGGGTTTAATCTTAACTCTCTGTGTGGCAGCTGCAGAATGCTTTGGTGCTACAGGCAGGGAGCTGTGTTGAAACTGTGCTTAAAAATGAAGGTAACCAACAGTCATCACATGTTTACAGCTTTGAGGTTTTTAGCTACAAGAACAGCACTAGGTTTTTCCTTCATGCAGGAATTAGGGTTTCTCGATTAACTGTGTCTGCAGATAGGCTTTTCTGCAAGGCTTTTGTCATAGTTCTATCGTCACTATCATGTGTTCTGCTGGGTTGTATTGTTTTAGCCCATTGAAGCTGTGGCCGTTTTTATGTTCACGTCAGGGTTCAGGGGAGTGTTACTTAATGACATCCTTAGATACAGCACTGGTAGCTTGTCTCAGTCATCAGGCTCTCTTCTGAAAGTGAGGAAAGAGTTACTGTCACCACTTTTTCCATATTCAGTGCGATTCCTCACATCTCAGTCAGTGCCCAAATTTGCACAGCATGAAGAGGTCAGTGCTGAACAATCCTTCTTCTTTTCTTTGCAGTTGTCATGACATGTGTCACAGGCTTTTAGAAATGCTTAAAGGTAGGAGGATCTACAAAGTGGGTCTGAAGCTTCATGCCATTTACTCATTTCTTATGTGAGCTGAAGTATGCATGGGACATTGTAGCCCAAACTTTGAGAGACCGGAATGTGCATCTAATTCCTATATCTCATGCACGATGTGGCACACAGATTTTTTTATAATTGGTTACTGGAATTTATTAGCAGATTATCTATACCCACCATCAGGAGCTGATGAAGTCAGTGGGTAGTGATGGTAGCTAATTGTTGCCATTCATGAATAAGGTGATGGTTTGTATACTTTGTGAGTCACACTCACAAGGTTATGACAGCACTCTTTATCATCATGTTTGTTTTGGTTTGGCTGGGATTGACACAACAGTTACTTCAGAGTGTCATTGTTGAGTTATCTTTGCAATCTCGAAGATATATTGGGGGTGGGGCACATTAGCAGAAGGATTTTCTGATTTTGGATGGAACTTGCAGAACAAAGGTATTTCCAAGCAGCAAGAGGAGGATCCATTTGACTCTCTCACTGACAAGATTCCAGAGAGACCAGTGACTGTGGCAGAGGGTGCATCATACAGTCTAGTCATATTGGCGGGTTTGGCTGTGGCTGCAGCTGCTGCTTATGCAGTTTTCAAGGAACTGATATTTCAGCCAAGAGAGTATGTTGTGTGTTTTCCCTTCACTCGATTCATAGTGCATGTGCTATAATCCCAGTGTAGATGTCAGTAGAGTTTGGAAGTGATGTTTGTGGGTAGAGAGAAATGAAGGTGGTAGTAGGGTGCAGTGTTGAAGTATGATTGTTTTTCTTGCAATGGAGGAGTCCTTTCAGTGTGCCTACATTTCAGCTGACATTAGTGGATGAGTTCAGCACTTAAGAATTCTGGTGTGGCCATATCTGCTCACAGGTACAAAATCTTTGGCAAGGCTTTGGAGAGAGTGCAACATGACAATCAGGTTGTCACAATTTCTGTCTTCCCTCAGAGCATTTTTAGCGGGTTGTGATTATTTTGAATGATTTCCATTCTTTCTAGCTTCCCAGGTTTGTGCCTGTCATTACCTTGAGCAACTTACATAGTCATTATCAGAATTCTTTTTGGGAGTTGATGACTTGATAAGGTTCGTTCAAGCTTTGGAACTACAATTTTTGCTCATTTCCAAGGTGTGGGAGGGTGCTTTGCAGGTGACAGTTCGGTTAGGGAGTCCAATAACAGGTTATGGTCAAGAAACTAGGAATCGTGCAGCCCGACAACGGATATCGCATCGCACATTTACAGATGAAGATGGCATTGAGCGTGTTGAGGTTAGATATGTCCATTTCTTTCTTTCCGCTGAAGCTTACTTTGTACTGGTGTGTGTAGTTTGTGACAAAAAGAAATATCTCTTCTAGAACTTAGTACTGCCACACTCTTCTTTATCCTTGACACTTCCGCCTTCCCACTTACACAATCAAAGAAAGCTGCCAGAAAGAAAGAGTAGGATACATTGCAAATCCATATTACATGTACATTTACTAACTGGACTGTCCATGGCAGGTGATGTTCTACATCCGCGGGCCACAAGGGGCAGGGAAAGTGTACAGTGAGATGTTCAAAGACAAGGAGGACAAAGCCTGGAAGTTCACTTACTTGATTGTAGATGTGACATCACCCTCCCCCACTCGTCTCATGTTGGAATCTTATATGCCAGACTTGCCTGGGGCAGCCTAGCAGCTGGCCATTGAATCTAGGTCCACTGCTCTGAAACAGATGGCAAGTTTCTTCTTGTTTATGCTTGTGTCTGTTGCACCAGGGCAGGAATCTACATGTTTTTTGATGGCTCTTTTTTTGTAACAGCACTGTGAAATCATTTACTTTCGTTCCAGAGTAGTGTTGCAGAGTACTATTAACATTGTTGATGTTAATAGTCATAAACAGTGCTGGCCTTATCTGTCAGGCAATTGAAACATAAGTTATCCAAGAGAAATAAAAGTAATGAAAGATTTAACCACAAAACATACATACTAAAGCAAGTCAATATAGTTTTCAGAGCAACAGATATTTGAGTAAATATCTGATTACATGCTGAATTGTTTCACCTTTGAGAGTTTCATGTTACTGAGACAGCTCAAACCTGTTGGCCCAAATCTGTTTGTGCTTGTGCATGCACAAACTGGTGCACACATACCTTTTACAAGCTTTACTTTACATGAGGTTAGTGAAAAGCTATGCAATGAAAATACAATCTTCTTGGCTCATACACACCCTCACATTCTGGGTTATAAAACTAATCTGGAATTTCCAGGTGCTACAAGCTGCAATCATGGCATCGCATAACTCTCTTATCAAGGAAATTTGTATGCATAAACCAGTAAACTTTACAAAAAACATCATGGCAACAGGATCATTTTAGGCTGCACAAAAGAGCTCAAATTCATTAATCTTGAGCACCATATGGGAAAACTGTGGTAGACCCCCTCAGAATCCATAATTTATTGCATAAAAATGTTTACCTTGAAGAACTACCAGGTGAACAAAATAGCACAAAAATAATGAAACAAACTGCCACCAAGACAAATTTTCAGTACTGCAAACTGAAAACTTCCAGTGGACTCTACATTGGCTCCAGAAAACAGCTCCTGCAATGGCTGCCGCTGTCTGATCAGCAAACCATGAATGTTGCCATTGTGCAGCAACGTCATTGTTAACCTAAATCTGAACACTCATCATCACACCAGGATTAACCTTGCTATATGGTCCAAACCACAAAGAGCAAACTGACATCATATTCTGACCAAAGTTTGTCTATGTGTAGGCACACAGCTATTTGAAGCAAAAGGCAGTTGCATGCAAAGACAAGATATGTTGCCCTTTTCACCCACATGCAGGAGTACCGACATTTGCTTACAATCTATGCACACAGCACAACAAATTAATGGGCTCCAAAGAGAGCAATTCTACTCACTTCCATGTTCTGCCTGCTGTGTGGGCCTCACAGTCAGAAGAGGTTGCAGTGCCTTCACCACAATGCTCATGTTGGGACGGAAATCAGCCTCATATTGCACACACAGGGCTGCCACAGCTGCCATCTGAATCCCATATTCACAAGTGTGTCAGCAACCCTCTGAACTCACAGTCCATTGCACTACATATGTTACTAAACCAGATCATATCTATGATACTTGCAGAGAAACTTCACATAACAGTTACAAGAAAACTGTTGTGTCAGTTTTAGCCAACCAGAACAAAGACAAGAATGACCATAACCCTGTGAGTGTCACCCACAAAGTGTAGACATCACCTTCATCACAACTGGAAGTGGTTAATATCCTCTCTATGCCCACTGATGAAGTAAACTGGACAATGTGCAATTCCAAAACTCAGAGAGACAAACGATTTACAGACAAGGACATACTGCATTCAATCTGTACCTTGGCAACAGCCTTGGGAGGATAGTCACTCCTCAGCTTAGGATCAACACATTGCTTGACTTTGTCTTCACTGAGTTTTGGTGCTGCCTGGAATGATATCAAAACCAAACAGGTCAATGGGACTACATGAATAACTTGATGGAGCTAATCATGAAAACTGTAAATTACTTTCTAAGAACAGTGCAACCTAGGAATGAAACACACTTGTCCATGTGTCAGTGTACATGTAGAATCCTTGTTAAAACTTACCCACGTTACAAGACTTTGTTGTCCACGTGGCATAGTAGGGTCCACAGGTTTCCGACCAGTGAGAAGCTCCAAAAGAACCACACCAAAACTGTAAACATCACTTTTCTGCGTCAACTGACCTGTCATGGCATACCTGCCATAATCACCCCCAAAACATCAGGCAAACAAAGTTTTCAACTTGCCTTTGACCAGTCATGGCGCTCATTGTGTATCTTCAAGGGAAGAGATTAGTCTGAACTACCAACAAGCTGCAAAAAGAAAGGGAGGATCAGGGCAATACTTTGGTTTCAAATTAAACAAGAGCACACTTTACTTACCGAAACAATATAGGAAGTTTACAGCAACTTACTCAGGTGCATGATATCCAAAGGTGCCAAGAACACGTGTAGAATGTAGACGAGCAGCCATATCTGGGGCCTGGTTTGATAGGTTGAAGTCAGCAATCTTGGCAACATAATCATCAAAAAGCAATACATTGCTGGATTTGATATCTCTGTGAATTATAGGTGCTTGTGCCTTCTCATGCAGATACTCCAGCCCCCGTGCTGCACCAACTGCAATCTTGACACGTTGCATCCAGTCGAGCACTGGCCCTGGCTGGGCACCTTTTACACCTTTCCTACCTGCAGACCATCCAATATTGACTCTCAGTGACCAAGAAAAATGAGGGCAGAAAGCAAGACGGAAAACAAACAACTGATGTAAAATTGATGATTTTGCAACATCTGCTGGATCAGTCCAGAGTTAAGACCTGCTTTGCAGCTTGATCTTCTCTGTCAACCAAAAGCTATTTGTTTTGCAACCTGTGTCACCTACATTGGATGTCTGAATTTCTTTCACACAATTGCAGGCTTCATAACCTACAATTAAAAGATGTAAGTTACAAATTGGCCCCTCTTGAGGATATGTTCTGTGTCCATATGCACATGGGGCTCATCTCATATACTCTTAGATAAAATGTTGCAAAAGCAAAGCCATCCAAATTTTGACAATTGGTGACCAGAAAAGGTGACTTACCATGTAGAATATCATGAAGGGACCCCATAGTGGCAAATTCATATGCAAGTACACGCAAAGACCCATCCAAGCAATATCCAATGAGCTCAACAACATTCTCATGCTTTAGTCTTGACACCAAGGACACCTGGCAAAGGGCAACAAAAAGTGGATAGGTTAAGATCTGTTAACAAAGACTCCAAAGAATTTAGAAGTCTGCCCGCAGATAAGTATATGGCCATGGTGGGTAGAGCATCAACATCTGAAATGTACTTCAACATGCCCTATGAAGACTGGCTATATTATATTTAACAGTCCATTATGATTGCAGAAATATGCAAGATGTGATTGCAGAGAAATCTCCAGAACCAAAACTTTGAATATACTTCCTGTCAGTTCAAAACGAAAAATAATGCAAAAACGATGAATGTGGTCATAACAAAAATGCAACACCCTCAACTTCATCCTGAATGGCAGTGGCAAGCTGCTATGACTCCACACTGACTTTGTCAGCTCCCAATGGTGGGTTCATATAAGTATACAATACTCTGCATACCTGCAGAAATGTGCAACATACTGAGGTATGCAGAAACGTCCCAATCATGTCACCCACAGAGGCTACAACAAAACTAATTTATCAAGTTGAGAAACCATGCCTGGGAAAGAAATTCAGCCTCTGGTTGAGCACTGGCATCTAACTTCTTGATAGCTGCCACATGATCTTGTAGTGTTGCATAATATACCCTACCATAGGACCCCTCACCAATAAGTGCCTTCGGTCCAAAGTTATCTGTGCTTTCTCTTAGCTCCTCAATGGACAACGATGGTACTGATATAGGTTGCACTCTTACAGCTGGGCCGACTCTTGGCTCTGCTACTCGTGGATGTGTTGGGTTTCCTGTAAGAGTGCACAATTACAACCCAGTGCAATACCATAAGGATTCCTCCCTTCTAAATATTCTATATTACTGTATTGACACTGACAGATATGTGAACAAGAACATTCAGCATCACTGATCTCTGAATCTCTTGGACCATCTGATTCATGATCCAATCTTCAAAGGCACAAATTCAACTGAGTTTTGACAAGAATCAGTGACAATAATAAGTTTTTCTACTGGAAAGCATCTAGTAGTTGCCAACATACCAGAAGGCACACTTCCATTGAAATTGTTGTGGGCTTCAGAGGAGGCTTTTGCAAAATCCTCCTGTTCCTCTGAACAGCAGCACCAACCCATTTCTTCACTTCAAAAATTGCAGATTTGTGGTCAGGTGCATTCAATGTTTATCCATACCTGCATGCAAACAAGACTCCAGTCTCAGAGAAAAACTCTTAGTGGCAGATTTTCACCCACATTCAGAAACTGACTTCTATTACTGGCAAGAGAGATAATCGATAGCTTTTTATCTAAGTCAAAAGAATGCTTACAGACCAAGTATCAGTACTCAGTATCCCTAAGACCATACTATAAGTGGCACAATACCTTTGGCAACTACTTCAACTGGTCACTTGTATGTATGCTTGTCACCTCACAAATGCAGAATCATGATAATAAGAGCTCATAATTCTCCAAGAATTTATTAGAAGTAGCAGTTATTACACATCTATGGTCCACAAAATATGACAGTGATTAACCTAAAAGAGACACCTTTCTTGTAGTAGCATTACCACCTCAAAGAAAGCTCTTCCTGCTAGTATGCAGCTTCAACACAAAAGTAATACAACGCAAAAGATAGAATCTTTGATGTGCAGAGAAGAGAAACACTGATATAAATCCTAAAAGCCACTCACCAAAAAATGTAGAAGCAAAAAATCCCTTGAAAATAAAGATACAGTAACCTCTCAAATCCAAACAGAACCGGCACATCCAGTGCAACAAATGCGAAAAACAAGCTCAAGAAAGCTACTTAGCATTAAATACCAGAAAGAGGACTCCGACATCCACAACCTCCAGACAGCATTTCCCAGTGAACCAAGAACTCGCAAGGACGTTGCAAATGACAGTAATACACAGGTCGAGTAGACGACAAGCACAACCTAGAACCAAACAACACCTGGAGGACAACAAGTGCCAAATCCAAAACTTCCAAAAGCTCCCTTCCGGTAAAAGGAAAGAAAAAATGCGCTTCCTCGCGGCGTCATTAAAGAGAGCGAAAGAAAGAAGAGAGCAAAGTTTTCAAGGATACTCTGAGAAACTCTGCGAAATCCTAAAGACAAAAAAAGCATACAGACTGCTAAACACATATAGTAAAAGGCAGTCGTAAATCTGATGATACGTACCGACAAACACAGAAAAAAAGAGAAAACAGAGGACGACGAGCAGCAGCAGGAAGCTTCAGAGAAAATAAGTCCCAATATGAGGCAAAGAAACACGGGAAAAGGCTCGACATACCGCATCAAGACGAAAGTTTTGTGAATCAGGCTAATACATGAAGTGTTTGAGTGTGCAGATTTGCGATGTGGAAGACGATTTGTCGAGAAATCTTGTGCTCTCGTCCCGTCACGAACGCACTGGTGAGGAAGAAAGTCTTGCGCGAGAAAACAACACAGTACGGCAGACAAGCCATGAAGACGACCAACTTCTCTCTCTCTCTCTCTCTCTCTCTCTCTCGCCAAGCCTCTGTTTTTCTTTTACACTTTCATTTCATCTTTCCAAAGCCCACGTTCCAGATGTGTCCACGTCTCGCGTTTTTGCGGCTGAAATTCACTCCGAGGTGGGAAAAGAGGCCACAGCGAAGAGCGTCTTTTGAGCTGGGTCCAAAGGGGGTATTATTTCTTTTCTTCATGGACGGTTGAGATTCGGACGTCACTACATAATCGTGCGGTTCGATGAGGAGATTACTAGAAACAGTCACGTCTCGGGTGTGAGGGGGTAGTAGAAAATCGAACCATCTAGGACGTGGACGGTGAAAGATCTCCGGTGGAATGGATCGTACGGTGTACAACTAATAGGTTGGTAGCGGTTCGTCCAACTGAATCTGACGGCTGAGAACTCTCCTTGTCCAGCAGTCACAAAGTTCAGAGAGGGAAAAAAATAATTTCAAAGAGAAAAGATTTCAAGGGTCCTATTGTAAAGAGGCCAATTTTTTGGAAAAAACATGGAATCTGCAAATATGATACCAAGTGTGGAAGTTATATTCAATAGAATGGGCCCAATAGGGACATTCCACTCTTTAATGTTGTAAGCTGGTAGGGTGAGCTCCCGTTCCATGAAGTAAGTGGTAACAAGTTCTTCCATGACCTGTTCCACAGCGTAACCTGACTTTTAGCTGACAATTCAAATTTCCAGAGTATAGCTGAGTCATTGATTTGTTGGCCTTGCCTACCAAGCAAGGCAAGGATACCTATTGTGTTTAGATTCGGTATAGAGTATATAGTAGCTTAAGGGATTTTTATAGGCCCCTACCAAACAGGTCTATTCCTATATGAGGAATTTTGAAAGATGGTATTTTGGCTTGTGTTGAAACTTGAGATTGGTTCTAGAGTTATGATATCTTGAAAGATTTTGGTTTCTTTTAGAGGATTTTTTTGAAGATTAGGTATATTTTTGCGTCGTGAAATATTTGAATTTCCATAATTATTCTTTTGCTTTAAGATACCTTTTTAATGTAAGTGGCAAGGCCGCAGTGTGACACACCCCTTGCTTGATAAAATTGACTCGACTCTGATAGCCGAAAAAAAGAAAGTAGAGCCAACAAATAGCTACCGATTTTGCCTAGGAAAAAGGTTGTGATAGTGCTCGAATTGGACACAAAAACCGATTCTAATAGAACCTGTCTAAATTAATATTGTCTAAATTAATAACCTGTGATATTTAATATGTGCAGTCTAGTCCCAAGTTGGGCCCCATACATTTATTAATAAACCTCCAAAAGTTAATAATTGATACTCCACAGGCGGTCCTGAAATTTTTTATATTGATAACCACTATGGCAGACATAGATTTGACACAAATTTTTTTACATTTGGGCAGCTAAACCTTGGAGAAATACTCCGAGATTGGCTTTTGAACGAGCTTGCTAGACCTCATAATGCTGATCTTGTCCTTGATTGTTTGGATGCCAGCAAGCATCTCATGGTCGACAATGTCTTGTTGCATCCAAAACTACTGCAGCAAACTTGCACACTACAGTGCTTCAGTTGCCTTCACAGGAATGGATTCTTGACTGTCGTCGGCCTCCACTTCATCTTCCGGCACAGGATTGGTGGAGAGGTCCTGCACAATTTCCTCCTGATTCGAAACATAAGCAACTTCGCGCTCAACAGGATAGTCGATGAGATTGCGAATATCCATTGGGTTCCGGTACCGAAGCTCTTGAACTTGCTCTTCGAGGTCCTTGATCACCTTAGGGTCAATAAGTGGCTCTTCTGGGACCGGTGTCACATCAGCATCGATGGTGCAAATTCGGCAATGGCGAAAGTAGTTGCGGATTGTTTCTGGCTTCACATCCATGCTCCAAGCTGCAATAGCAATGTGCATAGCCTCGAGGATGTCGATCTTCTTGGGGTCTACTACCTTGTCCTAAAGGCGTTGAATGAGGAGGCGATTGAAACGGCGCTGATAGTAATCTTTGAGGCTTCAGATAATTCCTGCGTCGCAAGGCTGAATCTTCGAGGTCGTGTTTGGTGGCAGATAGAACATGGTTGTGTTGCGGAGTGTAACAACAGATGCGAGTTGCATTAACGGGATATGTGCGCTGCAGTTGTCCATAATCAAAAGAACAGCCTTGCCATCCACGCATCAAACCCTTTCACCCACTTGAAAAAGATGACTTGTGTCATCCAAGCCTTCGGGTTGCTTCGGTATTTGCATCCAAAGCTGTCTCGGTTGATGTTTTTGAAGCAGCGAGGGTTTTCGTATTTGCCAATGACAAGAAGTGGAAGCTTATCCGAGCCATCAGCATTGCAGCACACAGCCAGCGTGAGACGCTCCTTGTTCTGTTTACGTCCTTCAAGTTGCTTTGTGGCCAAGGAATTGTCCGCCTGTTGAGATGTCATGTGTTAGTGAAAGTAAGTCGATGGTTTGGCAGTGGGCATACAGTATCATGTTGCATTTACTTGCATTTTGTAAAACAATCCAGTTTCATCCATGTTGTAGATGTCATGCCGCTCATACTGATCCAGAGTCAAATGAATCTGCGGCAAGCTCTCTTCAATCACAACCATGTTGGCTGATCCAAACTCCCCAAAGCGGCGGTAGGACTTGATGCCGCGGCGATTTTTGAATGCCTCTAGCTACCCATTTGAGAACTCAAAGGCCCCGTGGCCAGGGTAGATCTCGGCAAGGAAGTACGTAGCCTTTTCTTTGGTGAGGTCACCTAACATATTGACTTGGTCCTGGTATGTGAGGAACCACCGGTATAGAGCTATCTCCATCAGTGGGTACTTCACGGTCCGTTGTCACTTTGCCGCTCGGTTCACATCCTCCTTCTTGGCAAGGATTTCAGCCGAACGTTTGAGCGTCAGAGAAATCGTTCCTTGACTGACAGAAACGTTATGCGTCTCTTGAAGCCACGTGATCAAATCTGCTTGCATGAGCGATGGATGCTTTTTCTTGTGCTCACAAAGAGCTATCCGAACCTCGTTGGTCATTGGTGGACCTCTTTGAAGCCATTGTGTTGTGGTTCTGGTTGTGGCTGCATTTGTGGTTGTGGGTTGTTGCTATCCTAACGTGAACGTCACGGCTCGCAAATGTTACAAATGGCACGAGCGAAAAATTATTTAATGACCCTCTCTCTCTTAATATCCTATCTAAATTAATAGAGAACCCCCGGTCCCAGCAGTATTAACTTAAACAGGTTCTACTATATGGACAAGGTAACTGGCAAGAGCAGCCACAGTTATCACATATATCAACACACAAATTATTTACAATCAGAATCAATGAACCACGGGTCCAGGTTATTTTAAAATCTCGTTAAGAGCCTGCAGTTTTCATTAAAGAACTAGTAAGGAACCGGCAGTTTTCTGGCCAGATATTTGATTCTTTCCATTTGTTTTAAAAACTCTGGGGATATATATATACCACAACCGGGTCTTTGGTTTTCGGAGAATTGTGTGATTACGAAATCTTTTAAAGAACCACCCTGAAAAGCTCAGGGTCTATTCCTATTACTAATAACCGCCCCACACTAGGAAAGACCCTCAGGTTTTTGGGAATGTTGCTATATGGCCCATTGTGACTCCTGACCCGTCGTGAGACCCACCCCTGGTTAAAAGGAATATTCCATTCCCTTGCTTATGCCATGATTTAAGAGCTTTTTCTTATTCCACAAACATGTATTGCTGGTACCCATTGCCCCTGGAAACCAACCCACAAGATGGGTAATGGGTACCAGTGTTGGGTGGGTAAGTATTGGACACCCGGGCATCTTACCCATGTATACCCCTGGATAGAATATTACGGATAACCATATATCCGATTGGATTGGTAAATATTTCAGATTTACTGTTATTTACCTTGTTAAATTTCATATTGGTAGCCTATATCCAAAGTTAATCTTTACTTAGGGCGCGGTAATTTATGAGGAGGGTAGAATGACGGTGCATGCAGAAGTCCTGCTTTTGCTGATAAGTTCTCAAACTTTGCAATGCCCTTGATTATGTTTGTACATACAGCTTCTGGTATCTGACAGGCATGGATTCTGAGTCTTTCCAACATCTAAATAGTGAATTGCACAAGAGTCGTTTTAGCAATCAACTTAGCGAAGAAATCACTTACTTTACTGCAGATACTCTTTCATTGTGCATGGTTTACTTTACAGTAATAACACATCATCAAATGAACAGAAGGTGGTACTTCAGTCTCAACATTAATCAGTGCCAAAGACTGACTTGAACTACATACTGACACAAAGAAGCATAAAGGGCCACTGTTTCTTCTGCATCTTTCCTAGCAAGACCAACAGGATACGGAAGAACCTGTTGCCATAAACCTGTACGAATGACCAGCCAAATCACGCTACATGCTTGGACCAACCCTTGATAACAACATATTCTGGGGCTTTTGTCTTCTCAAAGCTCTCCCGGGAATGCACCAACTGCACGTAACTCAACGAGGGTCATGGACACAGCATTTGCCCCAAAACCCAGCACAATTCAGTCCTGAAACTGAGATTTAATCATCAAAAAGACTGGAGAAGGCAAGAGAAAATACCTTGATATAGTTCTGCAAGTTGGTTAAATCTTCTGGAATGGACCAATTTTTGTAGTGTGCCAGGGCAACTTTCAAGTGGTACAGTTTAGGGGCAAGACTCAAATCAACTGCTGAAATTTTATCACCATTTATAAATGGCCCCTGTAATGAACATTGTGAAAGGTCAGTTCTCAGGAATTCTCAATAAATTAATTGCAATTGCAGTTCTAGTAGAAACAAATTCTAAAATCTTCCAGTTTAGTACTTCAAGAGATTGAAGGGCAAGCTATTCTATCAGGACTGAATCTTACATTACAACATGAGGGTGAGGGTCATAAGAAGCCTGAAGAAGGCCAGATATTGAATTCAACTGGTGGCAACCAAGCTAAGTTCCAGTGCAGGGACAGGAAGCAATTATGGTAAACCCCATCCCCACCTCGGCACCCTTTGACATTCAAAAGATTACACTAGCCAGTACAAGCAACTAGTTTGAACAAGGACAAGTGATCAGAACATTTCCAAATACTTACATTGGTCTTGAGATATTCATTTAGAGTCTTGAGCTCCTCCACCAATGCTTCCTCAGAGCCATCACTTGGGTCTTTGCTCTTCAAAAACTTCACAAAGGATGAAAAGATTTTGGACCCTCTGCAGGCAATTCAACAAACTATCAGATGTGGATGGTTTTCATCCCATTAATCAGTTTGCAAGAACACAATCAAACACAATGATCAAGTTCACAGTCTTGTGCCATGTGTCCATCTCTTACCTTTCCCTGTACTTACTCTAGTCAAACTACGCCTAAAGTATCACTTTCTATTCCAGGGTTCACACCAAGCCATGGGAAGGAACATACATAGAAGCCTTGTCCTCAGGGGTCACAAGAGAAGGCTGTGGGTATGTCTCTTCAAGGATCTTAGTGATAACATCAGAGTCCGCCACCCACTTGCCTTCATACTTGATCACTGGAACCTTTCCCTCTGGATTGGCTTCCAGAAACCTGGCCACTCCCAGCCATCATATAAGAAGCCATTGTGAAATAAGCACGAGATGCTAAATTGTAGTGCTGTTGTCATTGAAACCCTTGGGAGGTACCCACACAAAGAACCTCGTTTATCAGAAATCAACTACCATAAGAAAAATTAGGGATTTCAAAGTGCACAACAGACAATATTCAGTTGCAAAAGAAGCAGATGAGATCATGTGGACTGGCAGGTCTATGTTTACAAAACCACTGAATTGACCTTTGAAGATACAATGCAACAACAGTATGGGTTTGAGTACAAGCAAACAAAGATAAGAAAGCCAGAATGCCATCAAGCATCAATTATGAATGTCAGTCTCAACATCACTGTAGGAAAAGACATACTGTGATGCAATCATTGGAATTTGATTGGGTGTGATTCAAGATTTGTCATATGCGACTTGTCATTGATATAAATTTCTTTTTTTTCTACAAACACTTGAGAGCTTATCTTACCATCATAACAACCAGAAAGGCTTACCAGTCCGGCTTATTTGCAGTGTCAACATATTTGGCATTATACGGGATGCCCTTCTCCTCCAGAGTAAGCAAAACTCGCTGCGAAAAAGGACCTGCAATTATATCTCACTACATCACCCAAGTTGCAGGTACAAACTCATTTATCTCAAAGCCCTCCAACTTTTCAGAACTAGGGATACAACAAGTTTCCAAAGCACGGGTTTCCAAGAAGAAGGCCCCAGCACTGTGCCCCACAGTACAGGCCAAATGACCTCCAATGAAACAGAAGCATCCATTTCCTCAGATAATCAAGGTAGTTTACAAAATTCAAGGTTCTGCATACAGATGGGATGTTGTCTTCACTTGCGCCCCATCAGCAAAACGCTCCACGCAATTAAATTACAATGTAAACTTGCCACCTTGAATGACCAATTGTCTTCTTCAACCCTTAGTAGGCTCATGTCTTCTTTTGGAAGCTTGACATATCCAAAACTCAGCGATAGCAACAAGGACAGCTAGGAGCAAAGCTCTTCCTTACCTTAACGAAAACCCTCACCACAATAAAAAAGAAAGAGGACTTACAGTCACCAAGCCGATCAGGTTCCCCACTTGCAGCTTTCACCAGGACTTCAATAGGCTGAACAGCAGTAGTAGCAGTATCAGCAGTCGCCGCGGCCATGTTCACAATTCCCTGCAACCCTCTCCTGCAAAAAACCCTGAATTTACGACCCTCCTCTCCGCTTTGAGACCTCCTAGCAGCAAAAACAGCCCTACTTCCTATGCTAACGGAACGAGAGGGAGAAATAACAACAGCACAAGGTAGGCTCTCGAAGGTGCGCGGGATGAGCGTACACAAGGAATCCGAGGAAGAAGAAGAGATGTGCAAACGACCTGGGAAGCGAGCGATGGCTAATGTCGCGGCCCGCATCTCTAAACGAAGTGGCTGCATTGCGCGCGCTCTCTCTCTCTCTCTCTCTTTCTCTACTTTCTGCGCCAACAACAGCGGATTGGGGAGGATAACGGTTCTACAGGGAATCCGGACGTTACGGTTCAGTTATGTACCGTAGAATGGGTGAGACCCGATCCATTCCAGGTCATAACCTCGATCACATGGGGGAGTGTTCTGGAACGTTGTTCATGGATCTCGATGCTGATGACATCTTAACCGTTGATTTTGACAAAATGGACTATTCTCTGGTCTTTTCTGCAATAACATCAGATAGTGGATTCTGCAGTAATTCATTATGGATATTACGGTTCCATTTCATGTATTCTGGAATGCGTGAGGCCCGGTCCATTCCAGTATATTGTTCTGGAACATTCCATCAACCTCCATGCTGCCATCTTGATTTTGCCAGAATGGTCCACCACAACTTACAAGACATGGAATTTGTCTTAGGTCCCCAACATTTTACTATTATGGAACGCTGAATCTGGACTGAATAATGTACATTGTTCATGTAAGTTACCTTTGGGCAAGCTTTTTCTCAGAGGTGCTTTGAGAAAGTTTGTGTTTAAACCTGCCTCCAAGGGCCCTTGTTCCCATAAAGCCTGCCTCCTCAGGCTTTTACCCTTCGTGTAAAGCACTGCTGCACAATTTCTGGTGTATTATTTGAAGGGTACATTACCAGTGTTGAGCAGATATAAGATTTTTTCAATATCCACTGGTTCTGGCTATTCGTCCATTTATTATCCACCTATTCCAGTTATTATTATTATTTTTTAAAAAATTGCTTCTAATAGCCTGTAACAATATCAAAAAATAAATTAATCAAATGTTGGATTTGAATATGGGTAGATATCTATTAACAATAATATCCATAGGATATCTTAGCATTATGGATAACAAAATCAAGACGAGAAGTAGTAGTAAGTGTAAAGAGGGGAGTGGCAACAAGGGTGAAGAAAAAAGCAGCAACAAGTGCGAAAATGAAAAGCAACAACAAAAACGAAAAAAGGAACAGCAACAATCGTGAAGAGAAGAAGGAGCAAGTGTAAAGAAAGGAGTAGCAACAAGTGTGACAAGGAGAAGTAGTAGGCACACAGAGGAGAAACAACAAGCGCGAAGAGGGGAGCAACAACAAATGCAAAGAATGGAGTAGTAGCGTTTGAGAAAGGGAATATCAATAAGTGCAAAGAGGGGAGCAACAACAAGCACAACAAAAAGAACAAGTGTGAAGATGGAAAACAATAACAAGTGTGAAGAGGTGAACAATAATAAACATGAAGAAGAAAGCTACAACTAGCATGAAGAGGAGAACAATAGCTAGTACAAAGAGGAGCATAGGAGGCACGAAAAGGAGCCAAAACACAATGTGTGGTTGAACTAAAGCTTGGGCCCCTTTTTATTTTAGTTTCAGAGCTTTTTTAGATTTAGGTGCAAAGCCCACTATTTTTCCCCCTTTTACAACCTACATCTTAAACACAAACCCCCTTCATATTCATACATGGGTAGGGATCTATATCTTATTTAAATATCAAAATTTCAAATTCTTTTACCTTGTCCTGATATTATATGATTTGATTTCACAAATTATGAGATTTAAAATTTTTTACAAGTGATATCCTAAGTGATATTTGATTAAGATATCTAGATTTTTAGGATATCCACCCAACATTGGACATTACCCTATTAGCTTGGCAACTTTGACATTAATTACATTATTTTCAGAAATGTTGAAAATTTCAAATTTTGTAGTTTTTGAATAGCAAAATTATGAAGGGAATTTATTGAAAATTTGAGCATATTCTATTTGTGGAAATGAAAATTTCAAAATTGATTAATTAAGTGAAAATTGTGTGGTGAAACTACCTAGGTATAAAGGTACCAAGCAAAAAAAATTCCTATGTGACGGCTCTCGAAGTCCCTTTTATTTGCAAAAAGCCCTTATGTCAATTGTTTTGGTTCCTTTTGCAAAGGCCCTTTCCATTTGGAGAAGGAACCTCCATTTAAAAATTTAAAAGTGCATTATGCTTGGGAAGACTTCTTCCCTCAGCCCTCCTTAGTATCTTTTGGGGCCGATGCCCTCATTCATGTACTATCAACCATAGTGACGACTTTAAGAAGAAACCTTCCCTTACACTTTTACTTATTTTGCAAAAATGGTGATATTCTGGTGAAAAGAAACATTTTTATAAAAAAAATTCACAGAGAATCAAAATTTTGCAACAAAATAAAACCCATAATTTTTATAAAAAGAACATAAACAATTATAGGTGAAAGACACAAAATAGGTGCAATAATACACCAAATTTGATGTCAGCATGTTAGAGCCTTAGTGAAAGCACTCAAATAGGTGTTCTTGGATCTAAGGACAAGTTGTTCAACAACAAACGTTTCTTCATTTAATGCTCATTTTATAATCAAACTTATTAAATTATGCTTTAGAAAAAACACATTTTGATGAAATCCATTTTGTGTGTTGATTAAGGGTAGATTTCTTGAATGAAAGAAATGATGGTTTAAATCAATGTTTTACAATTATTTGAAGAATTTTAAAATTGGATTTAATCTATTAAATATTTCAAAATTAGAAAACTATTGGTTTCAATTCTTTTAAAATTTGGAATAGAAAAACCATTGATTTTAATTATTTCAAGAACTTTTTTAAATCCACAATTTTCATAAAAAATTGGTGGCTTTCTTGCTAGTTATTTGATTTTTTCAAAAAACATTTATCTATGGGTATACACCAAAATCAAGTCTTGATTTTTTTTTTAAATCAAAATTATGAATCTTAAAAATTACCTTAATATTTGCTAGGGGTCTATTATGGTGTTGGGCATGTATATGGTTTTTTGACACACCTTTTGAATCAAAACACACTCAAAGGAGCCACAAGTATTAGTTTACATTTGGATTGCATACATGTTTTTTTTCCCCAAAATAATGTTTTCATATGAATGAATTTTTGAATGATTGTTTTTGTAATTAATTATGAAAAATGATTAAAATTGCTTCAATAAATCGATTTTTTTTCTTAATCATTTTTTAATAAATGTGAAGTTGTAAAAATGTATAGATTCCTTGCAAATTTTATGTTTCATTTTGAAATATTGATCATAATTTGAAATCACACCAAAAAATGTTAATTTTCAAATTTCAATTTAATGTAACATAAACTACAATTTTGTTCAATACATCATGTACATTATATCCCATTTATATGTGGCAAAACATTCTTGAAGTTTTAAATGTATAAATTTTCAAAGTTTTAGAATTTCACATTTTAAAAATTGTGAATGTTTTTTTAGTGTGTATAATAGGTTATTATCATCTCATATTTTTTTTTCATCAACTTACTTTTATTATATGAGTCCTTTGAAAGTCCTTTGTAGAAATGTCTATTTTTAATGATAGAAATTTTCACTTTCAAAATATTTAACTAAACCAAAACCTAAAATTGAATCAAACAAAAAATTTATTTGAGTTTCTTGACATCCATGTGTGTTAAAAAGGAATAATGTGCCATGATTACCATGGTTCAAATAACAAAAAAAATCTTTAATTTTTTATGATAGAATATGACATTTGACACCCTTTATGGCTCCTTTAAGTGTGTTTGACCTTTGCGCGTAAATGTAAATGAAAATTTGAAACTTATTTACATTTCATGTAAATGTAAACCTTTCATCCACATTTGTGTAAGTGTAAATGCTTGATTTTGGAAGTGTAAATGTAAAACCATGTAAATTTTCATTTTAATTCATGTAAAACCATGTAAGTGTAAGTGATTTACAATTATTTGTAAATCAATGCAAATCTATGTAAAAATTTTTGAAAACAAAAAAATTATGCAAAAATTGGCAACATGGGTGCCAAGGAATCTAACATTCCTAAAGTTTGAAAATTTTAAAGTGATATGCCAATCAAAGTGGCTCATTCCCCCAAAAAAAACTTTAGGATGCACCGCAATTAATTTAAAATTAATTAATATTTAAATCACAATAGGTAGCCAAGTTTTCATAAAAGCCTAAGCCAAAAATGTTGATGAACAAAGATAAGAATGGAAATTCAACTCAAGCAATGAAGTGGTGCAACATGCACTCAATATGTACTCAAGAATGTGCATGGGAATAACACCATGGTTTGTCCATATCCTTTGCCCAAAGGTGTGGTCTTGTATTTTATATACTTGAACTAAGGGAAGCATTTCAAGAATCCCTTATTAGTTGTAAAAGCTTTTATGAAGGGAACATTAAAAGTATTAGAATTTTTTTGTGAAAGGCTAATCATTGTGGCATGTTATGAAAAAAATTGAGCTTTGAGATGCACCCACATTGGGATAGACCCACAACTAATTAATGTGGATTGTAAAAAGTATAATCATTAAGGGTATATAATATACACATTTACCTTGCCAAAAACATTTACACAAGACTGTGTACATGTAATTGAAAACATTTTACACTTCTTTTATGTGAATGTAAAAAAATTATTTACATAAGGGGTAATGTGAATGTAAAAGGCAAGTGTAAACCATTTACACTTACCTAGTTTTTACACAACAAATATATGTGTACATTTACATTTTATCTTCCCAACATTGGTTTATTCCTATATATAATAATTGCCCAATGGTGGTTGAATATGAATATGTGGTACCTTATCAATGAATCATTTTTCCTATCAATCATTTGTGATTATTGAATGGCTCCTAATATTTTTTCATCAAATGATGAGTGAGTAAACACTATTTGTTGTATTATTGGGTACAATCTTGTGAATTATTTTAATTACATGGAGATGTGCAATTTTGATATGATGGATTGACAACATTTATAATTTTGGGTATATGTTGAGGAGTTTCAAAAAAAAAATTCACAACAAGGAAATAAAACAAGAAACATTTTAGTTGTCAAGGTTATGCATGTGAACTTTTGGATCTATGTGTTACATGTTGTAATTTCTTGTGAGTACGGACTACTTATTAGTGGATTTAGTAAGTGCTAGCACCATGTTGATGCATTGTTCTACTTGTATCATTGGATGACTAACAATTTCTAAACATTAGGAAGAAAGTCATTTGTGCATTTTGAAAACTAGATGGGCTACCACATATGAGGTTAATAGACCCACTAGGTGTAAAAGTAAACACAATTGGGCCAATGTTTTTTTGTCTTATATCTTAAATAGTGTGAATGGCTAACCATGAGGATTTATGGGAACACATTTGGTTTGGTGCTAGCAAAACATGTGCAATGTGTTGTCTATTTTTAAATGTTATAGGGATGAAATTTGCAACCATCAACCTTTTGAATTCGCACGATGTGCTGACTCTTAAAAAACTAATGAATGGACATTTTGATTTTTTCATTTCAAGCAAGGTTATCAATGTCAGCCTTGGCACATCATGTCAATCACATTTGTTTTGATGACAATGTAACCCAATGTCATGTCGATTTAGGGTCAACTTAAGCCAAATCAATAATTTTTCATGTAGGAACGAATTAAAATTTACCTTGAGAGTGATTGACAATTACCATTATTAAAAAATAAAAATCCAAACTGTTAAATCCAACAATTGGAATCCAATCCCTAAGAGCCAAAAAAAATCTTGATAGTTGAGAAATGGTGACCAAATTTTAGTTACCAATTTGAATGGTCAAGATTTTTAATTGCAACTAATCCATACCTTTGTCATAGTCCAACAACCTACAACTAGTCCTAAAAGTGGGGGAAACCAAAATTGAAAAAATATTAATTGTTGAAAAATGTTGACAAGATTTTGGCCGTTATCCAAATGGCCAAAACTTTTCAATCATAATCAACCCACACCCCAAGTGGGGTCTAGCGACCTAAATATTGTTTCAAATTATTTTTGTTAAAACAATAACAATAAAATCTTGACAATCAAGAAAATGTGATTGGATTTTAGTCACCATTTGAACAATCAAAATTTTTGGTCGCATTAAGCCACATTTTGGTTGGAATCCAACAATTTGAATCTAGTTGTGAGATGATTTGTTAATGACATATGAATTTTTATAATTAATTATGAATTATTAATAATTATAATTAAACTTACCTACATAGTGAAAATAAATAGTAATTTTATTTTTATTATGGGAATGTGGGAACATTTGGTCAACATCATGTTTGACCCAACAAATTGGCATTGATGTGAAAACTAATGTTGATGTGACATTTTATGTTGACATGAAAACCAATGTAAAAATGGCATTTCATGTCATTTTTGACAACCTTGACTTTAAGCAAGATATGAAATTTGACAACCATAACTTAAAATTTACATGTGTATGGCATGGGAAGATCAATGGACTTGTGTTATGATAAAAGGTTTGAACCCCAATCCAATGGATTTTGCCCATTGTAATAGAAATCCATTTTGTTAGTGTTCACCCAAGACAATACACAAAATGAAAACAAAAGGAGAATCTTAGTAATTTTTACCAATGACAAAATGCTTTAAAAATTAAATTTGCCAATATCATGGAATCATAAGAGTTTAGGACACGATAATTTTTTTGATATCCTTGATTTACCATGAACATGCCACATTGCTCCAATTATTAAACATCTACAATATCAAAACACAACACGTAAACAAGTTCATCATCACTTGAAAAGGTTAATAAGGAACTTGTAATTAACTTGGTCCTTCACAACGAATGGGATGTTACTTTGTTATTAACTTTAAATAAAAACTCATTATGCAACTTATCTAAAGTAAACAATAAGAACAATTGTAAGCCTTGGCCTGGACTCTTTTGAATTTATGATTTTTAAAAAAAAAGGAAAGGTTACCTTTTAGTAATTTATAAACCAAAATAGCAAAGTGTCTTCCCCACCAGTTCTTCAATTTTGTTTCATCATGTTAAAAGTGTGAAAACGTTTTTCACCTTTCATCAATCCAAGCATTTGAATCACAACTAATTCAACCAACTTCATAAACACACTCAATTGGTGTAATAGTAACCCATTGGATGACAACTTCACCCAAAATGTGGTTAAGGGGTTTTGATCATATGATGCACCCATTGTTATTTTTGCATTATTTTTCATGGTTAGCTTGAACAAAAAACTTTGAGTAACTAGTGCATTATATTTGTTAATAAGCTCTTGGATTAAGATGCCCAATTTAATCTATCTTTTCACACAATACATTTGCTTCAACATAACCAGATGGAAAAGGAACATTAATTATTTCACATGTGACTTGCAATTAATATTGTGGGTACACAATGCCAAGTGCATTCATGACTTCATTATTTGAAATTTTTTTAAATGATTTTTTGATGAGACGATATATAACATCTATGCACTCGAATTTGATCTCCCCAACCCAATATGCAAAGTTTGTTTTGTGAGGTGACTTTTCGTCCCTCTACTCCCGGTTCTACAAGGTGATTATGCATGAAAGCACAAATGCTACTAATGAAGGAAAAAATACAAGTGTAATTCTGAAAGTTAGATTGCGTTTGTAGTTGAAATTAAGTAGCCCACCTTCTATGTATCATTTACGATTAGAATTAATGGATATATATTTCCAAGTTCACCCACTACACATCTTAGGACTTCATGTCAAATTGTCATTCAATTAAACCAATGCTTAAGGCTTCAACACCATGTCCAACATAGCTGCAGACCACTATTCACTTGAAATGTTGTTTTTCACACATATGTCATTCAAATCCGGCTTGCCATAGCTTTTTAGAAAGCTAACAACAAGGCGCATCTTGCTACCAAATCCTAGGCTCTGCAGCTAAACCAACAAGAACTTATGCTACAAAACCCAAGAAGGTTTTACCAAGGTGATAATTCAACTTGCTGCGGATCATCAATCACTTAAAACACCATTTCTAACACATAAATTATCCAAATCCTGTTTGCCTTAGCTCATTAGAAAGTTAACTACGAGGCGCACCAATCTACCAAATCTTAAGATATGCAGCCACACTAATGAGGAGTTATACTACCAAACCCGAGAGGTTTTTTATGAAGACAGTCAGTTCAACTTGACTGCAGACCTTCAGTCACTAAAAACTTTATTTCTAACACATATTTTATTCAAATCTGGCTTGCCTTAGCTCGTTAGAAAGCTAACTACAAGATGCAACTTGCTACCAAATCTCAAGATTTGCAGCTAAACTAGTGAAAAGTTATACTATGAAACCCGAGAGGGTTTATGAGATTTCTCTCAAGTTCCAACCTTCCAACACTATCACTACCCACCCTCATCCTTTCAAAAACTATTACAATATTTTAATTCTACTTTCCTTCTTTCTTTCCTCTACTAAGACTAATCATTACTTGCCTCTTCAAGAAGCTTGTGGAAAACAAGTATTCAAGATTGCATGAAAATTATTTCCGAGGCAAAAGAGAGCTCCCAATTATCCGAGTTCGCCTTTTAAAGAGAAGGGGAGAAGAAGGTGGATCCAAAGCTTGGTGGCCAATGGAAGGTTCCATGCTTGGTGGCCAATGGAATGTTCCAAACTTGGTGGCCAATGGAATGTTCCAAGCTTGGTGGCCAATGGAATGTTCCAAGTTTGGTGGCCAATGGAAGGTTCCATGCTTGGTGGCCATAAGAATGTTCCAAGCTTGGTGGCCATTGGAATGTTCCAAGCTTGGTGACCATTGGAAGGTGAAGGAAAAACACCTTTTCACCTCTTCCATTTTCCCCTAACAACTTTACTCACACCCTCAATTTCTTTCCTTTGACCTCACGGTTTTACTTTACCATGGTCCTAAGCCATTACTCACGCCTTTCTTTCCTTTTCTTCGATCTATAAATTACGATTGTGCACCTCAATGTAACAAGTCCTTCACACTTTCATTGTCAATTTGATTTCGATTGAAGATCTAACCTTTTTTTCCTTTGCTTGAAATTATGGCGTTGCGCATGGTCACATCTTACGGGCTGCAAGCCGCACAAGCGAATGAAGAACCGCCTCCGGAGTCGTCTCTAGATCTTACCCTAACACAGCATCCTTTTGATGAAGAACCCGAACTTCGAAAAGTGCGTGCTCGTCTTGAAATCAAACCTCCTCGAGCCTGGTACTATCGTATTTCTCCGAACTTTCGCACCCTGGTGATCTTGCTGCAAGTTCACCCCGCTTCTGGTGACAAACCCGAGACCGTTTGTGAAAGTTGTTACGAAACTGAAAATACTTCTATCTTCGCATGGTCTTTAGTTCCCGGCGTTGGTCACTATCGTTGGTTGCACGGTCCGATTTGTCGACTGCCTCCCAATAGCAAGGCAGACTACTTAGTTCGCACCATTCGGCGCATCCTAGATTTCCTGCAGTTGTGAACTATCATTAAGGCATAACTCAGGATTCTACATGTACTTGCAGCTCCTTGCTGAGCTTATCCCTATTATAAATAAATGTTTCAATTATCATCAGACTCCTATTGGCATTGGCACACTATCATACTATCTATTTAATTGTTGAATTGCCTTGAATTAACCTTATGTTCAACGGCTTGAAGATTATTCTACCTTTATTAAATCTTTCATCAACATCCCTTCAACTACTTTAAGAATTTTTAACATCTTTGCTATTTTTTAAATACCATAACAAGACTAATGTTGTGTTGAACACCGTAAATTTTGGTCTCTACTTCTACCCCCAGCCCTCTAGAGATTTCTCACCCTTAATTACGCAATAGAGTTCCTAAAACTATGGTTATTAGCCTTTGTTAAAGGAAAGAACTAATCCCACTCCTTATTCACCAATGACGCATGTCAGAAAAGAAAATAACCCCCCTTCGCACCATGCACATTCATCATTCCCTATGAAGTCGTTAAAAGCCCTCAATAACCTTACCCTACTCAAATAACCCTGATGTAACTTTTAAAAATTAAGACTATCACACATGGTTGTGTCGGTATGGCTCACATGTTTTCATCAAAGGTCCCTGTCTTTCAATTGTTGCACGTATTCTATGAACCAATGTGTAGGGCTAACCATTAATCTAGAAAGACAAGGTCTCTTCCCTATAATTCGAATTTGTGACCCAAACAAAATATATGCTATTAAAAATGTTATCAACATCACTAAAATCAAAAAATAGCTTTGGCTTGTAAGTAGTATCAATGTTGATATACATAAAGTGCAAATTAGCTTGAGAAATTTGGATAACATCAACATAATCACAAATGAAAACATTTCTAGAATATGTTAACTTGATTAAATTATGCACACATTCCAATAAGGGTAACAAACATGGGAGACCCAAAATACTCTCAACATCATAAAAAACATCAAAATTTGATTAGGTTGTTCTTATAAATGGAGCATCCATGGTCATTTTGACAACAAGGGTTTTTAACCCAAATTTGATTTTTTAAAAAGGTTCCAACATGTTAATCCAATGGATTTTCACATTTTTGAGTATTTTTAACCTTTCTATTTCCATAATAACAAGATTATAAAATTTAAAGGCACACTTGTGGGATCTTGAAAAGCACTTGTACAACTTGGTAAGGATATCTTCCAACTTTGAGATGATTGACAAGTGGGACAATGCCTAAAGAGCCAAGTTTGTTTTAATGCTTTGTAATTCATGTTGATGAGGCATGGGGCATGTTGATATTTCATTTGTATTGTTACACCTGCCGTCAAGCTTTAAAATATAGTAGCAACATCAATTCCCAAACAAATTAGTCTTATGATAATTTTAACTTTAGTTAGTTCACCATAGTTGATTATATTCCCCCTAATCAACTATGTGAAATGGTTTATATTTCCTATTTCCATGACATTCTCCAAAGTCAATAAAATGGGATTGAGTCTCCATCCTTGTAAAACATAACTATGAATAAATAAGCAATTCCAATTATCAATTCTAGTGATTTCATTAGTGGAAATGGAAATGAATTATGAATCCTTGAAAGCATCTTTGGTTGGAACACAATGTTATGCATGTTGTTAGCCATTTGCAAGCCTATTGAATCACTCCAATGTTTGACTAAGTTTTTTGAAGCTTTTAACAACTTGTGTAAACTTTAGAACTTTTCATAATCAATTAATGGTTTGCCTTGGCTTAGAAAATTAAAAATTATAACCAATTGTGTAAGTTTTTTTCTTTTGTGTTGTTACACCATGCAAAACCTCCTTTAGAACTATATAAGGATTAGTTGCAACGTATAACCTTTCATTCTTTTGATATGTAATATTAATGACAAAATAAAACTCACCCATACCCCATGTCCTCTTGCTTTGGCTCTCATGGACACCATCATCACCCGTCATTTGCATCATCACTTGCATCATTGTTAACTCTTTGTTAACTTTTAGTTCACTATTAGTAGGGAGTCCTTGGTCAATGCACACATGGAAGCCTTTATGGAAACTTCCTTGAGTTAGGTCCCCAATGGGGTATAAATAGGGGTAGGACCTCTCACTACCTTTAATTTGTTCAACACGAGTTTTGGGTACATTTTCTTGTCATAACTTTTATCTTCTTACATTATTAGAATAAAATTTGATTGAATCATCGTTTAACATATATCGTGTTCTTCCCTTGCGTTTTTATGATTTTAGTCTTGGATTAAACTTAGGCTTACATTTCTTGTGATTTGTTTCCTTGTTATGTCTTTGGTTTAGTTCCTATTTTTGTAGTTTTTCGTGCCCGTGACATTAACCTTCCTTCTCCTTACATGTTTCCACAGATAATTAATTTTTAAACCAAAAACATTTTTCCACCTTCAATTTGAATGCACACTTCACAACATATTTGGTGAATCTTGCCATCTTTATTGATGTTAGGTTTTGCCCATGGTAATTTGCATGCCCATCTTGAAATTTTCTATGCAATTCATATATAACTTTGTGTTTTTTGAATTTTACCTCAACAACCTTGTTTGGAAATTTTATAAACTTTGAAGGTTCACCATTAATTGTTTTAGTTTATGGATCTAAAGTAAAAATATAGTTGTTTACTAGAAGCATCATTGGATCTAGAACTTTGCCTATACAAGTGACAACATAATCAATTGAACATTTTATGATTCTTGTCAACAAAAATGTAAAATAGCCATAAACTAAGCCTTAACATATTAACTTTAGAAAATAATTTTTATTTCAATGATCAATTTGAACATGGTTTTTAAATTTATGCCATGATATTGAAAAATCACATGTTTAAAGTAGATTTAAATAGATTTCTCAAAAATTTACAAGTGAAATTTGTTTATTTTACAAGTTTTCCAAACAAAAAAAGTAGGCTTCAAATAGACGAAATATTGAATTTTTTAATTTCCTTGGTAAATGCCATTTAAAAACTTATTTATGCACTTTCGATTTCCAATGTAAAATTAATTAATGTATCAATCTTTTAATGTAACAGTAATTTTGAACACAAATTCACCAATTAGTTGCAAAAATATGTTTTACACATACTTTTTCAAACTTTGTATACAACATACTATAACCTCAATTTAAAGTGGCACAATGGTTTGGCAGTGATTAAAATGGTTTCAATTCCACTTTTGCGTTTTTGTTAAAATATGATTACAACTTCAAGGATTACTTTTTATGTTTAATTGATTATGCTTTCATCCATACAATTTTTTTTGAATAGTGACAAACAACAAGTTTTTCTTTTCACATACACAAATTAATGTTTGTTCATTAGCTTATTTACTTTACCATAATATTGTTTATCTATATTAAATCAAGATTCTTACAACTAGTTTTTGGTATTAGTTTTTAGTCGCAAACGACATTTGTGACTATTTTTCTTTTAGTTGTCTTGGACAAGTTGCAAATGACATTCATTGTAAACAATAATGATCATGGATGGAAAGAAAAGTCAACAAAATACACGTTCATCTATTGACCCACATAAGTATTATTGCTTGCAAACAGTTTACAACTAGTTTGTAACTAATTTGGTCAACCTTGTGCTCTTATCATATGTTACCACATATCATTAATTTGATAAATTTTTAATGTTGTTTATGAAATTCTGAAATAATCTAACATGTCCAATTTTTATGTTTGGATGGTTTTAGATTGTAACACGTGGCACAATAAAAAAAAGTGCCATGTGTCATATTAATTAATTATTTTCAAAATAAAATTAAGTAGGTAGGTAAGTAGGTAGGTAGGTAGGTAAGACCTACCTACTTATTTATTTAAACTAAACGCCTACCTACCTACTTAGGCTGGATATTTACTTAGGTAGGTAAATAGGCAAATAATTAGGTGCATAAGTTGACTAGGGAGGTAGGGTAGTTAAGAGGTAGGAATATAAATTTGTTTTTAAAATTTTGGGTCAAACTTTTTAATTTGCCCATCCCACATGCCCCATATTATGAATGTGAAAATGCAAGGTAAATACCTTCTTTATATACTTTTCAAAATGAAAGTGGAAAACAAACATTATGGGATAAATTTTGAACTTCAAGTTTAGTTTTAAATTGTTTTGTGACTATAAAGTTTAGTTATAAACTATTTACAATTAAAAGGTTCATTCTATATCCTTTATCTTTATTCTTATTTTTTAAATTATATAATTCATTAGATAAGTGACTAACTAACTAACTTGTTAATTAACTAATGAAAAAATACCTAATTCAATAATTAGCAAAAAATAATAAACTAATTACATAAAATAATTATTCATCAAATTTTTTTTAGTTACATAATTAAGTACCTAACCAATTAATTAAATTTTTATTAAATATATAAAAATGAGGATTCAATTTATTTAAAATTCTAATTAAAATGTTATATTATCTAATTAGTGAGTATTAAATATTGATAATAAATATTGAAACTATTTATATATATGTTAGTAATCCAATTAATTAATACTTATAATCAGTAATGAATAATTTTATATAATAATAATATTAATGTAACTCATAACTATACTATACTAGTTATTTTATTATAATTTTGGTGATTATTTTTTCATTTGGTATAGGGACTATTAAAATAATAATAATAAATAAAAATAATACTAATCTTTATATTATAACCTAGGCGAGATATTTTAATATTATTCAGATTATTATTTCACTTGTTAGAACTATTTTTGAACTACTATAATAAACATCTAATATTATATATACCTAATAGTAACTAATATTAACCACTGAAATTACTGTCAATTAAATTTTTTATCATTTAGTATTAACACTTAGTATAAAGTTTTTAGCTGTAATAGTAATTGTTAACTATAAATAAGTAATTATAATTAATAACTGCAATAATATATAAATTACATTAATTAGTTGTACTAATTCCAGAAAACTTAGTCAAAAATATTATGATCTAAGAAAAATTATTTACTGTATATAAGTAATTATAAGAACTGAATACTTTAATTTAGTATAATCCCTGGAAATACATTAATTACATTAATTACTTTGATTACAGTAAAATTACTATAATTTTTAAAAATCAGATTCAGAATTAATAACTTTAAGTTCTAAATCATGATTAATTAAGTTCCATTATAAATTACAAAACTATTGTACTTAATATATTAATTTAATTAAAATTAGTTTATAGTAATTAGACATTGATTACATGTATTTCTAAAAAACTATTCATTGTTACTCGTAAAATATGTGTGGTAATAACAATAATATATTTAAAATATGGAACTATAAATAAGAGACACAATAGTTTAAGATATTCGAAAAAAATTTATATAAAATACTTACACGAATTAAAAAAATTATATGAAGATTATTATTATTTTGAAATATTTATTTTAATTATAACTTATAAGTCTTAAATTATGCATATCAAGTTAAGTTATAAATAGATAATTATTATATATTTATTGTAATTATTATATAATTTCTCCTATTAAAATAGTAATAATTTTTTTGCTGAAAATATGAAATCTTGGTGTAAAATTTTATAATATAATAACATTTACTTGCTCCAGTAAGTTTGTATTGGTTATGATAAAACAACTTATTTTAATTCAATTACTATAATTACCATAATTGTGTGAATTACTTTAATTACAATAAAATTAATGTGACTACTTTCAATATATAATAATTATAAACATAAAATGAATGTTTTAAATTAGTGTAATATAATCTTAAAATTATAGTAATTTTATTAATTATTATATTTCCACTTAAACTAGTATTAAAGTTTTAAATAACTTTATAAACCGAGAATTATAAAACAAATTAAGTTATAAATAATTAAGTTTAATTATAAATTACACTATTTATTTATTTAATAGAGTAATTACAATGATTTTAGTGGAATGAGTTGTGAATGTTCAAAAATGTTCCTAATTAGTGTAAAACATTATTATATAATATTAAATTTTATTTAAAGAAGTGATTATAATGAATAGATTCAATAATTTATTGTAAGTTAGTTATTATAATAATAATAATGACTTCAAATAATCATTTTACAATATAATTACTGTGAATATTTTTAATGGTAATATGTTTTAAAAACAAAAATTATGAAGATTAATTCAAGTATAAATTATAATGGTATTACATTTAATTTACAACTACTATAATTATATTGGTGCTACAATAATGTTACATTTATTGTAGTAATTAATTTTATTATAATTATTGGAATTTATTTTATGATTGAAACGGTCAAAAGTACGTTGTGACCTAGGTACATGCTTGAAAATAAACCTTTGGCGACATATTGGCATTTTTCCAACCAGCATGCTCGGATAGGAACATCTAACAGCCACCAGGCATTTTTTTCATCAACTTTTGCAACCATAAATACCTAGAAATGTCAATGTGTTTATCTCACCATTATCCATGGCCAAAAATGCTTGGTTTCTGTTAATATTCTATTCTTCTTTAATTAAAGCATCGTGCATGATATGATTTTTGTTTACATTCTTCTTGGTTTTAAGCAATAATATATACTACATTGATTCTCTACATATGTGAATAGAAAATATCGACTGCCCAAAATATATTGTGCATGTTTCATATTCATTGGTATTGCAAATAGGTTGGGAACACAATTGTTATTAGAGAGGCCATTACATATATTAAGATTTATTAATTAGATGGAAAGAATGCAATTATAGAAAGCATATGAAACTAGTAAGCAACTCGATTGAGTAGTTTTTAAAAAGGAATTATAGTCTACTTCATGGGAAGAGGGAAAGGTTACTATCT